>Ga0315310_10000016_pt1 | contig 127533 bp, 127 predicted proteins | sample TDP5_MG_FD_203630 | JGI IMG/M metagenome (GOLD analysis project Ga0315310, IMG submission 203630) | Freshwater sediment microbial communities from Lake Towuti, South Sulawesi, Indonesia - TDP5 | ecosystem: Environmental > Aquatic > Freshwater > Lake > Sediment | place: Indonesia: South...
TATCAGGGCTTCAGTTCAAACTAAACTATGACAATGCCAAACTGGATTATCTTAACATGACCCTAAACATGATCTTTACGTCCTCCTACGAAGTGAAAAAAGAGATAAACGAGACAGGCGGCTACATATGGGTGTCAGTTGTATCAACTGTAGGGCCAACGACCAACGAGTCATTCACTCTAGCGACAATCTATTTTAACGCCACAAAACCAAGCGGCTCAATTCTAGACCTCGTGAACACAAAACTTGCCCTCTATGGAGCTCAAGGGTCAACCTGCCAACCCATGGCCCACAACGCTATTGACCGAGGAGTTATGATTGGAGTTTCAACATCAACAGGCACAAACGTCACAGTATCCCCGGCAGAAAACGCCCAAATAACCTTCGCTAACGTAACCTCACCAGGCGTCACTACCCTGAACATCACTCAGCCGCCTTCAACAGAGTTTGTTTCCGTTCTCTGCCAGGACGTTGAGACAACAGCCAATTACACTGGCAACATTACAATTCAATTCGCCTACGACCCTACAGGACTTTCACTAGAAGATGAGGAGCGCATGAAAATCTGGCTCTGGAACGAGACTGCGCATAATTGGGTCGATATAACAACATCTATTGACACAGAAAGAAACATTATTTATGGATTGACTCCGCATCTGTCCATATTTGGAATAACAAGCGACATAACCGTCGAAGGCGAAATAAGCCCAGAAGGATACATTACTGCAGGCACGCCTCCAAGTCCGCCTTCAGGTCTGGCCGAACTTAATCTAACGGAGCTGAAGTACTTCGAGATTACCACAACTAAAAGCTACACGCCCCCAATCGCCATCCGCGTAGCGTATGATGATGCTAATATTCCCCAAGAACAGGAAGTTTTCGTTCAGATTTGGCTCTGGGACGACGCTTCGAAAACTTGGGTTAACATAACGAACCGTGTCGACGCGGGAAAAAACATTGTCCACGGCGTGAGCCCCCACTTGTCAATATTCGGAATTACAAGTCTTCTACAGCCTCCCGAAAACATCACAATCACAGCCCCAGCACTGTCAAAAACAGTAGTAGGACAAGGATACAACATGGTTGTCAACTTCACGGTTCAGAATCAAGGAGACTTTAACAAAACCTTCAACGTCATTGTCTACTCTAACACAACCGTGCTTGCGACACACAGAATAACCGACTTGAAACCAAGCGCTCAGGCAAACCTAAGTTTCACCTGGAACACTTCTGACTGGCAGTATGGCAAATACGCTATAAGCGTGTGGTCCTACCAGATAGAGTGGATCAGTGTAACTATTATTGGCGATGTTAATGGTGACTTTAAGTGTGAGGGGAAAGACATAGCAGTTGTCTCTAGGGCCTACAACACTTGGCCAGGCAAGCCTCTGTGGACCCCGAACGCTGACATAAACTGCGACGGCAAAGTAGAGGGAAAAGACGTGGCGATTGCCTCAAAATACTACGGAACACACTACCCCTGAACACGTAATCTATTTCCAACATCAAAACTATAATTATACAGTTATAGAGCACGGCAAGCGGGTTAGCACGAAGCACACTAAATTCCGGCTCTTCAGAGCCTCGGGCGGGATTTGAACCCGCGACCACCGCCTTACCAAGGCTAGCCCTAAATTATTTAACATTGCGTTCAGGATTTATTGAATATCTCGATTCTCGGAGCCTTAGCACCAAGTATAAGCGGGATTTAATAGCCTACCTTGATAAATGGGCTGTTCACCCGATTTCTAAGCCCATGGATATAATCCGAATGTTCAGCAAGATCAAAGCTGGTCAAGAGCATTTATGGAAGGGCTTGAGAGTTCTCTTTAACTATACTGAGATTATTGGTTTTAACAAAGATTTTCTTGATGGGCTAAGGAAGGCATAGCCAAAGGTTCAATGCGGTATAGATTTGCAAGTTCCAGATGAAACAAGCATCAGGGAATCAATGCGAAAGCTAAGCGTTATCCCAAAGGGCTATGATGCTCTTTACAATCTTCTTTTAGATTCAGGGCTCAGATTGGTTGAAGCAGTTAAAGTTCTGAATGAGCACAAAGATGCTGAAAAATTCAATGGCTTCTATCGAATTTCAATAGGGCTTTTCAGAGGCTCAAAACAAGCCTATTATGCCTATTTCACTGCGGCAACATTCCAAAAGATGCAAGCCATAACCGAGCCCTTAAAACCTTTGAATGCTTCACACTATTATGATAAGTATGGCTTCATAAGCCCTAAATATCTGAGGAAATTCGCTTTTGACAAGATGATTGAGCTTGAAATTCCAGAAAGCATTGCGGATTTCATTGAGGGAAGAGTAGCCAAGAGAATTGGAGCTAAGCATTACATGGCTCTAGCAAGGCAAGCCAACGGCTTCTACGGAAGATATGCGGAATACCTAAACAAATTGAGAACAAGGGCGTATCAGAGATAATGTATCGCATCTGTGTGCCACATAAATATAGCATTAATTCCGATACAGTTAAAATCTTGGAAGCCCTTAATATTCGGGGCTTGCGGTGCACGCTAGCATGGAATCAATGAGGAAGTTTCAGCCTAAGATATTGAGGCGACAAAATGTTCGGGTATCAAAGTTTAAAAATTCAACTCAATCTATTGGGATGACATAAATGAGCGGATTTGACTCAAAACTTAAGGAAAACGATTATAAAATCTTTGACCCAGAGGTTTTGAAAGAAGGCGATGAAATAGCGAGAGAATTCTATCAAAGCCAAGACGAAAGAGCATTTCGGTTAAAAATGGAAGCCTTTTGTAAGAGAATTTGGAAGCCTTGGTTTGATGCTGGCAGATGGGTATGGATAGATTTGACTCAGCCCGAAACTGTAGGGCTTCAAGTCGAATCGAAACCTTGGGCTCCAGAGGTAAAGAAGGATGTTAGGGCTTATCTCAGTTCTCTGGGTTTTCCACATGACTTTGATATTATTCGGTCAAATGAAATATGGCTTGGAGATTTCAAGTTTAAGCTTAACACTAAACATTTTATTGGAATCGAAAAGGATGATTATGATAAAGCCTTCAACATTGGCGTTCCAAATTTTCTATTCTTTATTTGGGCTAATGATAGAAAGATGCGTTACATTTTATGGGTTAAAAAGCATCCTTCTAAATATGGAAAACCTAAGCAAGTTTACAACACGGAATATTATGATGTGACCAGAGATTGTGAAAAGAGGGCTCCACCAGACGCTATTATAAAAGGAGAGGTTCCGCATGATTTGAGGACTTACTGGGCTTGGAGACTCGCTATGAATGAGATGGCTTCTAGCGGGTTCTATCCAAAGGAGAGGAAAATTATTCCAACATGGCAGGATTTCGAGAGGGTTGAAGAAGAATTTCATAGAAATGTAAACTTTTATGAGAGTATTAAGGCTCCACTTTGGAAGGTCAAGAGAGTTATCAAACCCCCTGAGACCTATAAAGGTTTAACCAATGATATGAAGTCTTACAGAGTTTCAAGAGAAGAGCCTCGAAAGGGCTTGCATAGAAAGCTCGAGCTAAGGCGTAGAGCTATTGATAGGATAGTTGACGGTTATACTCGGGCTTTGATGCCTAGAAAGCCTCATAAGCGTATGGATAAAGTTTCGATTCTGGGCTTTGACACGGAATTTGATAAAGGTAGGCTTCTAAGTGTTCAGCTAGCCCTATTGGATGGTCGGGGAAACTTAAAATCTAAAGTCATCATGGAGAATCTGGAAGGTTATGATGCCAAGAGGCTTCTTCAAGACTCCATTAATTTCATGATGGAGTGCGGAGTACAACCCTTCAACCGAATTTATCTCATAGCCCATTATGCTGTTGCGGATATTGGGCATCTAGCGAATTGCCTTAAAGATTTCAAATTCAGAGAAATCAATAGGGCTATGCATTCAGAATTTATTGTGCCAGAAAACTCCGATGAGAAGGAATTAGCTTCGGAACAGGTTAGCATTGGAGATTTTAAACTTAAAGTTTTGGATTTGTTTGCTTACTATCAAGTTGGCTTAGAGAAAATTGGACCATGGATAGGGCTTCCAAAACTGAAAGCTGACCGAGCCAACATTAATGAAATGTTCACTCAGAAGCCAGACGAGTTTAGGGCTTACGCTGTTAGAGATGCAGAAATTGCTTTGAAAGCTTTCATAGAGCTGAGAGATTTCTTATGGGATAAGTATAAAGTTGAAATTCTGAAGAGCCCAAGCATAGCCTCGGTTGCGGGTAACATTTTCCGCATCAATTATTTAACCGAGGATAATATTCCGAGCCCAATAGCCTTCTTAATCGATTATAAGCCCTACAAAACAAAGAAGGGATGGTCAACCCGAAGGATTAAGGAAGCTCGCTATGCTGGAGACATAAGGCTTAGAGATATAGCCCTCATGAGCTATTGGGGAGGAAGGGCGGAATGTTATGTTCACGGATTCATAAAAGGCAAGTTTAGGCTCTATGATGTTTCAAGCCTTTACCCATCATGTGCCATGCTTCAACCTTTACCTAACAAGAATACTCAATGGTTTGAAATTGGCTTAAACAATTTTGAAGAGCCTAAATTGGAAGGTTTTGCATGTGTGGAATTCGAGTTTCCAGAGGATACTCGGTATCCATGCCTTCCCGTACACGGAGATTTGGAGGATAGGCTCTATTTTCCATTGAAGGGCGTTTCATACTGCACAATGAGCGAAGCGAGAGAGGCTTTAAGGCTTGGATGCAAGATAAAGAATATTTATGGTTTCGGGTTCAAACCGTCAGAAAATGAGTTTAACCATGTTTTAGCATTATTTATGAAAGATATGCTGAATCTTAAGAATGAAAGCCCAAAGGGAAGCCTTCAATACGAAAATTATAAGCTTGTCATGAATGCTTTGATTGGCAAGTTAGCCCAGAGGAATGCTGAAGAGAATCTGGATTATGCGCAAGAGCTTTTCGTAGCCCACGGTGTTCCGTTAGAAAAATGGAAGAGAGGCAAAAGAATGGAGAAGGTAGGCTCTCTATGGGCTCCAGAATGGGCTTCTCTAATATTGGGAAAAGGCAGAGCCCTAATGAGCCAATTCATTAATAATGGGGCTTTGATAACTGTGACCGATTCGGTTCTATTACCATGTAATGCTAACCTAGAATGTGATGCTTTGAAAGAGCTTAGAAGCGTCGGAAGCGATTTGATTGTTGAACCTTATAAAGTTGAATCCGCTTTAATCGTTAGGTCAAAACTTTATGCTCTATTTGATGCGAAAGGCGAGATTGTTAAGGAAGCCCATCATGCTGTGCACCTAACAGAAGCCCAATGCAAAGAAATCTTTAAGAAGGCTCTGGAATTGGGATGCGCCCCTGACATGGAAGGCAACCGAGACCATATAATTAGGCTCAGAGAAGCATTACAGAAAGGCAAGCCCTTAGGATATTCAGAAATGAAGCCTTCCAAAATCTATTTCCGATGGGATTGCAAGCGGATGCTAGATAATCCAGCAATAAATCTTTTCAGAGAGCATTCGGATACGAAGCCCATTGAGAATGTTGCGGAGTTGGAAAGCGAATATTTTACTCTTATGAAACGCCAAAGGGCTAAGTTCCGAGGGAGACCGAGACAGTACTCCGCAGATTTAATTGAGCAAGTTTTAAAACTGAAAAGAGAAGGCAAATCATACCGAGAAATAGCAAGAGCATTAAAGATTTCATTGGGGAAGGTTCAGAGAATCCTCAAAACAAATTTTCCCACAGAATGAATAAGGCTAACGTGGTAAGCCAGTTTTAGCCAGAATTTGGGATTTTCGAGCCATCGGGGCTACTTTTAGCCTCTGTTCAGCATTTCAAGCCTAAATTAAAGAGAGAAATCGCAGATTAATTAAGCCTATCACTCCCAAGGGTTGCAGTAAAAGCCTTCATATCCGCCTTCCCAATAAATGTCCACAATCATTGTGCGATTTTTAATATGATATGTTCCAATCGGTATGACTTGTTTGCCACCCAAATAATCGTAATGCCTCACTATCTTAAATCCGTCCTGACCGTAAGCCCAAATGTCAACGTTGCGTAGCATGTCGTCCGTCAGCTTGTAAACTCTAATGTCCCATGCGTCGTAATACGGTGCAAGTCGTCGATGATAGCCAGTAGAGTTTTCCGTTATCTCTATTTCTTTGACAGTGAAGGATACGTCAAATGTAGAGGCTGGTTGACTATTTTTATAAGACCATAAATAGATGCCAGCTATCGCAATTATCATAACGGCTATCGAGATAATGGAATAAATCTTAAGTTTTCGGGTTTTCTCTTTATTGTCTGCCAACCTTGCACATCTCAGTTATCAATATGTAACCTAAAAATAAAAAAATTTGCGTATCGAAATATGATTATATCTGTGCCACACATAATATAGCATTATTTTCGATACAGTTAAATAGGGCTCTATTATCATAGGATTGCGGAGATGGTTGAAATGCCAAAAGAAGGGTTCACATGCATAACCGTGTCAGCATCATTGAAAGATAGGTTGACCGTGACCGCTAGAGAATTGGGCTTTAATGGTATTCCAAACTTGCTAGATGCTTTCTTAAACGGTACTAGTAATGGTACTAGTACTGCTATAAGCTCAAATCATGGCTCTTTTTGTAAAAGAGAGCCTCGGGCGGGATTTGAACCCGCGACCACCGCCTTACCAAGGCGATGCCCTAACCGACTAGGCCACCGAGGCGTATCTGCTTCAGTGAAATGCATAGAAGATTTTATCCTTTAAATATTTCTTGTAGAATGGGTAGATAGACTTACGGAATTTGTGTCTCGCGGGGGTGTCCGAGTGGTCAAAGGAGGCAGGCTTAGGACCTGCTGCCGTAGGGCTGCATGGGTTCAAACCCCATCCCCCGCACTTATAATTGCAAACCCGTGTTTCTTTGTTTTGACGTGTTACGCGGTTGGTTTTGTTTTGGCATTGGCCTCACGTATTGCCTTAGTCTGTGGAGCTGTTAGGAGAGAATTTTTAAGGGATGGGTCGTTGAGTTTTGACGCCGTCGCTTCTATGAGGGCTATTGCTTCTGCATAATGTTCATTTGCCTTCTGAGGGTTGCCATATTCTTCGAGTAGTAGACCGAGGCTGTGATGGATTTGCCAAATCAAAGGTGGGTTGCCTACCTGCTGCGCCGATTTCAAGGCGTTCTCCATCAACTTGACTGCTTCTTCCATGTTGCCCGTTTTCGCGAGCACTTCAGCCTTCAGTTTCAAGCTTTTAGCTATGTATTTCTTGGCGCCTGCCTTTTCAGACATAACTAGCGCCTCGTCAGCAGATTTTAGTGCTTGTGGGTAATCGCCTTTGGCAAGTGATATTTCCCCGAAACCCAGAAGTATGCGTGTCTTGAAGCGCCACAACGCCCCTCGGCGTGGAGGAATCATGTTGTTTGCTTCTGTGTAATATTTTTCTGCGTTCTCATAATCCTTCTTGTATAAATAGTCCATTCCTAGGTCTACTAAGAAAGGCAGGTCTCCTTTGCAGATCACGTTTTTTGTTTTCAATGCTTCGTGATGATATTGTAGGGCAAGTTCGATGTTTGACAAGTCGTGATAGATCCAGCCGAGAGTAGTGAGAGTTGGCGAAACAAAATACACGATACCATAATCCTGGGATAGCTGGAGACATCTGTGTGCAGTTGAAATGGCTTCATTGTATTCCCCTTTGCTGCCTTGGAGCGCAGTCAAAGCAAACAAACAGCCCAATTTAAAGAAACGGTCGCCCGTTTCTTCAGTTAATGCCGATGCTTCATTGATGTATTCTTCGGCTAGATTGAAGTCGCCTTTCCAAGCATATAACTCTCCGATCAAAACGCGATTACGGGCATCGTTGACTTTGTCGCCTATTGCTTTACATATCCTTGAAGCCTCTTCAAATCGCGTGATGCTTTCATCAAAAGTGTCGAGATCATAACAGAGGATATAGCCAAGTGGGTATAAACTTCTGTCTTCTATGAGTTTGTTGCCTGTCTTTTGCGCCATTTCTATTGCCCTTACAAGATGTGACTTGGCATCATCCCATTTTCCAGCCATATATAGAGCATACCCTATCCAATAGTGCGCTTCTGTAATCACTGCTTCATCGCTGATGTCTGTTGCATTTTGTAGCAGCAAATTGAAATCGTCGATAGCTTTTATTATCTCTCCTTGGCCAAACCAAGCTCTGCCTCTGAGCATGTAGATTCTAGCAAGATTTTTACTTGTGGCAAGGCTGGCAACTTTTTGCGTGGCTTCTGACGCCTTGTTTAGATATTCTATCGCTTGCAGGTTTGCAAACATGTCTACTGCCTTTTCGCCAAGTTTGAGAAGATATTCGAATGCTTTCTCTGGAGCCCCTCCTTCAACATAATGAAGGGCTATGTCTGCTATGTGACTATCTGAGATTCTTTCGGTGACTACTTGTTCTAGGCAACTTGCGGTCTTGAGATGATATACCCTTTTAAGTTCGCCAGGCAAGTTCCCGTATATAACTTCCCTTATTTTGTGATGGGTGAATTCGAATGTTGAATCCTCAGGACGTATCAACATATGTCTCTGCTCGATTTCAACCAGCGTTTGCAAAACATCGGCGATATCCGATGTCATGATTTTGCTTATGGTATCTGGGTTGAAAGAATGGCCACAGACAGCCGCCAGGTCAAGCAGTCTTCTTTCTTCGCGTCCCAGTTTCGCTATTCTTCGAGTGATAACTTCGTGTATCTTAGAGGGTATTCTCATTTTCTCCGTTGGTGCCGTAAGTATCCATTGACCTTCTTTTTCTGAGAGAAAGCCTTCTTCTACAAGAAGGTTGAGCGTCTCGAGCGCAAACAGGGGGTTGCCCTCTGTTTCGTCATAGAGCTTCTCCACAAACTGTTCATCTATGGAAGAGCGAAATATGGACCTTACAAGCTCGGGGAAGTCATTTCGGTTTAAACCGTTCAGCTCCATTTTGATTAACAGGTCTTCTCGGCTCATCGAGAATATGGTTTCTTCCAGAGGGTGAAGCTTTTTCTCTTCAGTTGGAGTAACCTCTTCTGGTCTATATGTTCCTATAACGAGAAGCCGAGAGTTTCTACATTTTCGAGACAAGTAATGAAGTAGGGCTAGACTTAGGTTGTCTGCCCAGTGTAGGTCATCTAAGAAAAGGACTAGAGGTGTCTGGGCTGATAGCTGGAGAAGAACTCTTGCCACGGCTTCAAACGTTCTATCTCTTTCTATTTCAGGAGTCAAAAAGAGTTCACGTGTCTTAGGTTCTCTTGCGAATTCGGGACCTTTCAACCATCCTATAATTCCAAGTTGCTTAGTCATGACTGATTTTGTTTTCTCATCGCTTGTGGTTGATATATAGCTATTGAAAGCCTCTGAGAAAAGGAAGTAGGGAATAGCTGCCTCGCTCAAGCACCAGCCTGAGAGAATTTCTGCTCCCATTTTCTTTGCGAGTCTCAGAAACTCATTGACCAGTCTCGTCTTTCCAACTCCGGCTTCTCCACAAATAAACACCGCGGTTCCTTTCCCTTTCAAGGCGGATTCAAGGTGCTGGGTGAGCTGTTTGATTTCTTGGTCCCTGCCGACCAAAACAGGTTCAGCAGGCAGCCTAGACTTCAACTTAAATCGCCCTTTAACGATTCTATTTGTAGGGAAGCTATTTTAGGTTACTGCTCTCATAAAAGAAATCAATCTACTTATGCGGGCTCAATCTTCTCAAACGAATTGGCACAAAATCAGATGACGTCTCCATGTGCTCGAACAAAAAGATGAAGTTTGCCGGTGTGGTTCACGTGGCGGTGGGTTCAAATCCATGCTTTTAATAAACATCTAATTCGATTCTGAGGGCTATGCAAAAACCGAGAATTTAAACCGAAGTTTAAACCTATTCCCCCCGCACCATAAGGTTGAAAACATGTGTTAATGGGCGATCTTGGTGTACCTTTTTCTCTGTATAGAACCCAAATAAAAGAAAATAAGACAGCATTAGTTTGAAGATGAACTAAGAAATATCAAATAGACGCGCTCAGCTGAGGCATATAATTGAAGAAAGAGACTGACTTCAAGCCAGACATCTGCAGGAAACTACAGTTCCTGCCGGCAAACGGGATCAAGCGCCTGCAGTTTCTCTTGTTCGAATATCTTATCTTCAAGGACAGCGAAGAAGGCAGTGCACTATCTTTGAGCTTGCCTTGGCTTCTTTCTCCCTTGTCTCTAATGCTCCACATTATTAAGACACATGCGCTCAGTCTCCTCAGTCTTCCTTGCTATTTTGTAAAACTACAAAGGAAAACAGTCGGATTGTTGGCCATCCAAGAGCAACACGAAAGCCTGCTAGTAGCAAGCCTAGGCGTCATAAAAGATTATAGACGACTTAGAATAGGAACATGTATCCTTTATTACATAGAAGCAATCGCCAAACACATGCGTAAGAGATGGCTGGAAACCCTTGTTCTGAAGAAGAATATTCCTGCCCAAAAGCTCTACATAAAGTGCGGGTTCAAAATTGTCCAGAGTGAAAGGGCATATTACATCTTGAGGAAAGAAGTCATTGTATTCCCATGAAGGACACTATGCACAACTATTGAAAAAGCGAGGTTGCGCAGAGAGAAATTGCCATTTAGCCACCAATTTAAATCCCAGCCACTGCGCACCAAAAAACTATTAACTCAAGTCATAATCTTACTTTTAATATCATGACATGGAAGGTAGTAGCATGATCAAAAAGCTCTATCATATCACGTTTTCAGTGTCAGATTTGAAAAGAACTGTCACGTTCTATGAAAACGTTCTTGGTCTGAAGAAGACTGGTGAATGGCCCAACTATGTAACATTTGATGTTGGAGGAGTACAGTTCGGTTTTGAACCACGTGGCAAACTAGAAATCTTTCTCCTTGTCGATGACATAGACAAAGCCTACGAAGAACTTAAGGCGAAAGGTGTCAAGTTCATTACAGAGCCAAAAGATATGCATTGGGGTGCCCGGGCAGCAACATTCACTGACCCTGACGGAAACAAGTTCACCATAGAGACATTCAAGAAGACTTGAAACCAGAGACGACTTACAATTCGCCTGCCTTCATCCCTCCATTGCGGACACGTACAATAGGTAGAACTATTTCTACAGGGGTTGATATCAATAGGATGATGACAACAGGTATTAAAGAAAGAATTTTGTAATTGCTTCTTTTATGATGGATACAGATTTTTCAAAACGTCTCCTTGTTTCATGACTTAATTCAAGTTCCAAGATTTTTTCTACCCCGTTTCTTCCGAGAATGACTGGTACACCTATCGAAACATCCGAAAATCCATACTCGCCTTGCAAAAACGTGGAAACGCTCATCACCCTATTTCTTCCTCTAAGAACAGCGTCAGCCATAATCGCTATTACGGCAGCGGGGGCATAAGTTGTTGAGCCCTTCAATCGAATGACATCGGCCCCAGAAGTTATTGTGAGGTTTAGAATCTTCTCAATTTGTTTCCTCTCAAGCAAATGCGTTATAGGAATCCCTGAAACAGATGCATGCTCTACAAGCGGAACCATAGAGTCGCCGTGTTCGCCAATGACGAGCGCGCGGATATCCTCCCTTGAAACATTCAGTTCCGTTGCGATGTAAGATCTAAAGCGGAGGGCATCAAGGACATTCCCCATTCCAAAAACTCGATTTCTCTCAAATCCTGATCTCTTGTAAGCTATGTATGTCATGATGTCAACTGGATTTGTCACAAGCATAAGCTTGCATTCAGGCGCATGCTTCACGACCTCTTTTACGACGGACTCAACTATCTTTGCGTTCTTGTTCATAAGCTCGATTCTCGTCATCCCGGGTCTTCTAGCTTCGCCAGCAGCTATGATCACAATATCTGAGCCTTCCATTTCAGCGAAATCACTCGTTCCCTTGATCTTTCCATCAAACTCTATTGCGGGTGCAGTCTGCATCATGTCTAGGGCTTCGCCTTTGGCCAAACTTTCAGCAATATCTATTAGAACAACATCGCTTATTCGATATCGTAAGATATTAAAAGCTGCAGCGCTCCCTACTTTACCGGCACCGATGACCGATATCATGGTGTTTTAAGGATATTCGCCCCTAAATAATATAGTTAACTCTACTTTTTGGCGCAGCAACGATTTTCGTATAGTAAATGCCTGCGGGCGATCACAAAAACAGGAAAAATCCGAAATACAACGCTGATTCTGAATTCTGTTTTCAAATTCATAAGAGTTTTAATGTTTCGAAGTTAAGCTATTTGATCGCAGGGTGGAATCGCTTTGAGCGAAGAGATCCTTCAAGCTTGCAAAGAATTGATTGACGACGCGAAAATGGGCTGTGCTGACCTAGTTTTTAAGGAAATATGCCTAGAAATTTTGTCAAGAGCAAGCCACATTCTAGGAGAAAGACAGTTTAAGCATCTGGTTGCTTATGCTGCTGAAAGAATGAAAGAGAAGATTCCTTTTGAACTGCAGCAAGAGTTGATGGCGCGCAGGTGAGATACAAAACCCTGAAAGTCGATGTTATAGCATCCATGTCACGATACTCCTCCGAGGCAATCGACATTCAAGGCAGTTCCACCTTGCACTGTCATTATTCTTAGAGTGGACATTGTATTTCGATTAGCTCAGCTTGTACCCTATCTTTCGCAGAAATTCTTTTCTCACTCTAATGTCCTCTTCAGTTTCAATGCCCTTACTTCTTAATCCGTCAATTACTGCAACTATTCCTCTCCCCTGCTCAGTTTCCGCAATGACAACCGTTAGTTGATTTGCAGTAGCTGCATAAATTGTGCAGACTTCCGGCACCTTTTTGATTTTGTCTAAAACGTTTATTGGAAAAGCGTTTTTAAGGAAAATTATGAAACTGTGACCGCAACCAATTTCGAAAGCTTTCTTTGTAGCCAGAACTTTCAATTCGTTGTCGTTTCCTTCGCGTCGCACCAAGCATTGTCCAGAACTTTCGCAAAAGGCTATGCCAAATTTTATGTTAGGGACAGAGTTGACTAGAGCCTCGTAAAGGTCTTCCACTGTTTTTATGAAATGCGCCATACCCAGAATCACGTTGCAGTCTTTTGGCATTTCGATCTCGACTGTTTTAAACTCCAACATGAAAAGAACCTTCTATAGTAGCTGTTAGGACGAACTTGATTTTAAAACTTACATTGTACGAAAAACTTTAAGGAAAAATGGCGAAGTAATGTAATTCATCGGGTTAGGAAGGAACGGCAATAATGTATGATATGCTGATTATAGGCGCAGGCCCTGCTGGACTAGCTGCCGGCATCTACTCAGGTCTTTTTGGGTTACGTACGCTAATTCTGGAATCGAACAAAAATGCAGGCGGAAGGGCGCTTAAGGCTCGAAACATATGCAACTATCCAGGCTTCGTCCAAAGAATTTCTGGGAAAGAGCTTATCAAGAGCATGATCTGTCAGGCAGAGGAGGCAGGTGTGAGAATTCATACTTCTGAGAAGGTTGTTAGGCTTTTGTTCAAGAAGCGGAAAATTGTCGAAACCGAAAATAATGTCTATTCCTCAAAAGCCGTGATTCTGGCTGCTGGCGCTGGAATGAAAGGCTTGGGTTTAAGAGAAGAAACGTGGATTGGTGAGGGTATAACATATTGTGCAGAATGTAGCGACTACTTTCTCAGAGGGATGGACGTAATCGTTATAGGAAGTACGAAACAAGCTGTTGAAGAGGCTTTGCGCCTGACGAGAATTGCTGCAAATGTGCGCCTCGTTAACCACGCCAACACGTTTGTTGTTGAAGAACATGTGAAGAGTAAACTGAAGGAAGACAATGTGCAGCTTATAGAGGGCTATGTTGGTGTGGCTATTGAAGGTGTGCCTCCAATTAAGGAGCTTGTCTTACAAAGTCTCAAAGGTTCGTCAATTATGAGGCTTAAGGCAAACATCATCTTTGTTGTCAGCCCAGTGGATAGCTTCGTCTCAGTCTTACGGAATGCGGGAATTGTGACCCATAGACAAGGCTGTGTTGATACAGACGTATTTGGAAGAACAAACATTAATGGTGTTTTCGCTGCTGGAAGCTGTACGTCAATGATGAAGGATATTATTCCTTCATGTGTAGGCGATGGTACCACAGTTGCGGCAGGTGCATGCCTATACGTGAAGTGTAAAACTTGAGCACCTAGATTAATTTCCCAATGGCGTTTTCGATTTTGCGACTTTCATCACAAACAACATTGTACCCAACGCCACTAGGATTGATGACATGTAGAAGGCATTAACAAATGCAGCGTACATTGGCAATTTCAAAGTTTTGATTTGAATATCTGCGAGTGGTCCGCCAACGATGAGCCCTGCAGGACCCCAGCTTAAAGCCATCACCGTGTTATACCTACTGAACAGCCGACCTCTTTTGGCTTCAGGTATGATGTCTCCGGCAAGAGCAAATCCCACGGTTTGAACAGTCCAAAAAGCCACTCCGTTCAGCCCATAAATCGCAGCCATCGTTAGAACATTGGAGGCTAAACCGTAAAAAGAAGGTGTTAGAATTGCTAAACTTAACCCTATGAAAAGAACCTTAAATCTTCCAATTCTGTCAGCAAGCCATCCTGAAAGTAGACTGGTAAACATTCCGCCCAATGTCCAAACAGTCAGTATAAAACTCATTTCTGGGTCCTTTACATGCAATCCTTCAGAAAGTTTGAGGAAAAGGAGAAAGACCTGGTTTATGGATGCAGCTCCAACCACTATTATGACCAAGGAGATTAGAAACCACTTGTAGGTCTTCTCGCTATATCCCTGAAACGTTTTTCCGCTTGCTTTCTCTACCATTAACCTGTCCTCTTTTCTGTTCGATGTTCCCGTCGACTTGGACGTTATGAACATTATCGTTGCGCCAGTTAGTAGCATCGCTATGACTATGTAGAATATCGTTCCTTGACGAAAGCCCTCACCATTGTTGTAGAGGAATCCAGCGAACACTATCCCTATCATTCTGCCAAGGGAGGCAACAAAGTTGAGTGAACCAACGACTCCTCCGCGTGTTTTTCTTGTCGTCACATCTGTCAACAGTGCTGCCCATCCGACATCTGACATAGACCAGAAGAACTCAAGAAACGAGAGCCCAAAAATTAGTGATAGCCCAGCTATGGAATTGACTTGCATTTCTAGTAGAGATTTGTGAACTAGAAAAACAATGAAATATGTCATTGCTGCTATAGATTCGCCTATGATTATTAGTTTTGTCCTAAGTCTATAACGGTCCGATACCTTTCCCCATAACAGGTTCTGCCCTAACGCAGAAGCAATCATATTAAAAGTCCCAAGCAACGTTGTCCACGTCACGGCTCCCATCAAATCAAAGAGGTAATTTATCATAAAAGTGTAAAATACCCCTCTTCTGACAAAAGTCAAGAACTGAAATAGCCCTAAGTTCAAAAACAAACCTTTCCGAGTTGACTGTGATGGTGTGTTCACCTTTGTCTGCATCCTTTTTTGGGCTAATCTACAAGTTGCTTGACCTCTAAAGGGTTTTGCTGGTTTCCTTTGTTTTTGATCAAAGCCATTTCGTTTCCTCTGAACCACATTAGCATGCAACCTTGGTTCTGCATACCTCTACGCAATGTTGACACTGCGCGGTAAGTTGGAAAGGTTAAACGGAAGCTTAAGGAAGATCGATGGATTTTCATGGTTTCTTGAAGGCAAGTCTTATAAGTGACTACCGCATGGTAAGTTGCATCGTGCAAGAAGCAATTTCTGCACTTAAATAATAGGGAGTTGAGAGAGCAAATGTCTGAGAGAGAGATGCACAAGGCAGTTTGTGCCGATTGTGGTAAGGAATGTGAAGTCCCCTTCAAGCCTGACCCAAGTAGGCCTGTCTACTGCAGAGAGTGCTGGTCGAAAAGAAGAAGCCAAAGAAGAAGATACTAAGTCGAACTTAAAGCTCACCAAACTGATTTTCCCACAAATTCGCAGAAACTAGTGCAAACGCTACAGAATTAGTGTTTTGTTTTATCAGAATCCAAATATCCGAAACACGGAACAATCGCGAACGACAATCTTTCAGAAACCTACGAGGTCTAAACGAAAGCACGAACACCATTTCTCAATTCGATTGACATAGCTTTGTCCAATTAAACTAAACCTATGATAGATCACTATTTGAAAAAGATTCAGCTTCACCCAACGATAACACCTGTCGAAAGGTTTCAAACAAGACGTCACAAGAGCGCAAGTTAAAACTCAAAGTGCTAGTCAGATTAAAGCGAATCTGCGATAAAGCACATTCAAAAACAGAACAAAGTCCTTAATTTTTTCATGGTTTGTATTTCTGTTTTTCAGGCTCATTTTATCTTCCCTAGAAATAATATCGCATATCGCAATAAATGAGTTCTTCCAGGCTCGAAATATATCAAAAAACGATATACAGCTAAGGACTGACAGAAGATTTTTCCACAAGATTTATGTTGATAGGTTTTCTTTAGAGGTGTTTGCATTCATGAGGAGAGTGGAGGGGGAGAAAGGAGAGGAAAACTACTTTGTACCAGTCTCCTCACACATCTGATAGTATCAAGAATGATTTCTGATTTAACCTTTAACTTTGTAATTTGAAGTCAAGAACGTTCAAAAGCTGAATGAATATTAATCCAATTCAACAATCAGTTCAACCTCAAACAGTTCCGAAAGCTCTTTATTTCTTAATGTATGTTCTGTTCCAATTGAAAATGCGTGGGCCGGTAGTTCAGATTGGTATGAACGCCTGACTTGCACTCAGGAGGTCGGGGGTTCAAATCCCCCCCGGTCCACCACTTAGCGAAGGTCTGGGCACGCCTAACGCAATTTAGAGCCATATGATCTCAGCGGAATAGTCTTCCGTTCACATGTGTATGTAGTGCCTCTTCTAGAACCCCTAGGGCATCAGCTAGATTTGGCTTGTCTGGATCTATGGCGCCAAGACCGAGTCTTATCATGCTTGACTTTACCACTCTGTAGCCACTCTTGAAAAGGAAGAACGCCCCCGGGACAGCGGCTAGACTATAACGCGGTATCGCGTGTTCGTTCACCCACTTGTAGGTATCTTTTGTTGGCAGTCTTACCCAGTAGGTTACGCCAACTTTGTTTGGAAAATGTTCTAAATCCCTTTCTTTTAGCCACTTCGCAGTCTCATCCTTGACGCCTGTCCACTTTTCTGTATGCATTTCGAGAGTTCGTTTACCTTTTGTCAATAGGTCTACTGCGATGAGTTGCACGATGTTTGGGCTGTTGCCCACGGTATTTAAAACGTCTGTGTAGAGTTCTTTTACAAGATTCTTTTCAGCCAGCGCTGTGCCGAGTTTTAATCCACCGAGACCATATGCCTTTGTGAAACTTGTTGTGACAATGCCGTACTCTGGGTCAGCGGAGAAAACCGTTGGCACAGCGTCTCGATCGAATTCGGCATATATTTCATCGCATAAAACGTAAAAGCCATATTCACGCGCTACTGCCATTACCTCTTTCAGCTCGCTTAAATCCGAAACTGCTCCGCTCGGCGCATGAGGGTTTGTCAATACAAGCAACCCAGTTTTTTCCGAAACAGCTTTTCGAAGCCCATCTGCATCAAGCCTATACGATTCCTTCTCACTTCTTTCCAGCCTTTTCATGCACCTGAAGTGCTCCTGCACTTGCCTTAACAGCGGCTCATAGGTTGGATACTCCACTATTGCTTCGGTTTTCTTCCTATTTCTTTCTGCTAGATATCTAGTTATCCGGGCATTTTGCCCTGAGGCACCCTCACTCGAAATGAAAACATTTTCAGCTTCAACGTTGTATCTTTGTGCTAGCAGTTTGGCAGCCATGGGGTTGCCATATGCGTAATTGACACTGAAGTCAACTTCGCCTAGCGTTAAAATATATTTGACATAGGCTATGCCGCTAGACCGGAGGTCGTATTTGATTTTTGGCATATGAACATACCAATCCAAATAAGATGAAGGATGCTTCATTTCAAACGCCTAAGCATTGTAGAACATATTCTCCGCTTATTTCTTTTCGTGTCAACGGTTCTGTTCGAACTTTCTTAATCATAAAATTGATATTTGTTATCCGTGTAAGGCGCGAGTGAGGAATACTCCGTGAAAGTCGAAGCGGTAATTTTTGATTGGGACGGCACGCTTGTCGACCTTGATGCAAGAGAACTACAAAGCATTAACAAAGCCCTAGCAAGTGTTGGCTTGCCAACTATTTCTATAAGCGATTACATTGAAAGATACTATTCACATCCATACAAAGACTTCGGGGCACGCTCTTTATTGAGGAAAGTCATAAGCAATGAGAAAGCAGTAGAGAAGGCTATCGAGATATACAGCCACGAATTTTGGAACACTGGACACCTTATTGAACTCCAAGAGAAAGCTTTCGATGTCTTGCGGTCTTTGAAGCATAGAGGACTGTCCTTGGCAGTTGCAACGCTTAGAAGAAGAAGGATGCTCGTTGAACAGGAATTGCTTTGTTTAAAAATCAACGAGTTTGTTGATGCGCTTGTAACCCGAGAAGACATAGAGGTCCAACCATTGCTGAAGACCCCCTCGCTCACTCTTGTTGTAAAGCTTCGAAGAAGACAATTCACAAAGGCTCTAGATTTGCTTCGGAAAGAACCTTCGCAGACCATGATAGTGGGCGACTCATGGTGGGATATCCGTGCTGCAAAACATGTTCGAGCAATAGCCGTATGGGTTAAGACAGGCTTCGGCGCTTACAATGACTTCAGCCTGGAAAAACCCGACATTAAATTAAACAACCTCGAGGAATTGCTGGAACACCTTTAGAAAACGAAGACTTTGAATTCTTATTGAGTTCATTTCAAGTCGTCAAAATTCTATTGGCTTCACACCTTAAATCTGAGGATTGCTGCTATTCCGCCAAAAGAATTCTTGAGCATTTGTCCATCTTCAGTTTCAACAGATATTATCTCGACTTCCGTGTTTGTATACTCTGCCAATTGCGCGAAGTTCTCTATCAGTTCTTGTGTTTCTAGTATGCTTAAGGCCGAAGCCCTACATTTCGGGCAAGATTTTCCAGAAAGGTTTTGTTCAAAACCTGTTCGCATTTGGGTTTTCATGGTTTGTTGTTCCTCGTAGCCGCAAGCGTTGCATTTGACTTTAATGCGTGTTGTGTCGAGCCCCTCAGAAAGCAGAAGCGTTCTAACGGCTCCCGCTTCCGTGGCTCTTCTGACTTCTTCTTCGCCGTATGTTGCCATTCCAGTGTCATGTCCGATTTCGTAGAGGAACTGCTGCATTATCTGCTTTTCTTCTATGTAACGTATTTTCCGCATTATCTCGGGAGCTTTGCCAACAACCTCCTTGATGCCTTGCTCATCAACATAAGCCGTGTCGATAACGTCTATAACTTTCTCTTTCAGCATGTAATTCAGGTAGTCGCCTTTTTCAAAGTCGTACTTTGTTGGTCCCGGACCAGCAATTATCAAACCTTTAAAGTTTTCAATCGTTAGAAAAGCCTCGTTCGCGTGTTCGCCTACCCGCCGGAAATATTCTTGAAGTCTCATTTCTCTTAGCCTTTCGAATCTTCTGGCTGATTGTCCCCCTGCGCGGGTTTTTCCAGGGACGCCTGATGTCACTTCTCTGACCATTTCAAGTCTTCTGCCTTGAAGTGTCGCAAGAGTGGCGGCTGTAGCATCTATAAGAAGTATGCCATAAGTTTCTTTTTCCATTACAAGCTCTTGTAAATGTTCTGTGTGGAATCTGGAGTCGCATCTGTAAAGGTATATGTTTATGGGTTCTGGTGGTATGATTACAAAAGTCTCGATTTTTTCGCTTCCAGCACCATTCTGAGGGATTGAACCGCAAAATATTACAAGCCCTTTTTCAGGGAGCTCCTTGAAAAGTTTGAGCCGCTGTTGAACCTTCACAATAGCGTCTTGAACATTTTTACGTGTTGTCGTGGATTTTATGTTTGAGGCAGTCCCGTATTCATCTCTAAGCATGTTCATGACTTCGCTTATCTGCTTTCCAGGCGGAACGTAGAGCGAAATAAGCTCGGTTCCGCGCCCTTCCTTGCTAGCTAGGGTATTCAGTGTCTTCTTTAACCTGAACAGTTCTAGCGAAGTTCTTTTTCCAAGGCTCAAAGCTTTTCACTGGGTTTTTTTATCTTAAAGCTACATGGCTAGGGCATTAAATAAGAGTTTGGGATTATGGGGCCATTTCTAGAACTTCCTTTAAGAACGCTTTATATGGACCCAATTTTCCGCCGAAATTGCCAGCAGAAATTCTGACAACCCCGTGAATTGTTGCTGCAGCCTTTATTGCCTCACCCATTGCCCTCTTAACCGCTTCTACAGTCAAACCGTTGATTACAATTTCATAAACGCAATTCACATTTTCCTGGAGTTGTGAATCTAGTATAAGCGTTTTAAGCTGCGGACAAAAAGGATGATTTGTTGAAGCCCTAAGCTTATACTTTAGCGATCCAGTTTTTGAACCTGAACGGCAAACTCCTCCTGGGAAGGGCAGGATGACTTCGCTTACTTTGTTCTTTATGCCTTTTACTGCCTCTTCAGCTGCCATTAGTCCAGAAGGCTTGTCTCGGGCTAGGATGAGTATCATTCCTCCAGCTATGGCTTCGGTTGCGCCGAAAGTGTCTTCGACCATGAATTCGCCCTCCATCACTGGGATTCTCCAAATCTTTCTATTTCCAACCTGACCCTTCTTTTGAAATCCATCCCCGAACAGCCGTAGGCTTCTGCCGACCTTAAGCTTTCTTTTGGCGTTTGGCAAGGCGTCGAAGGCTGACGCTGTTGGGCAAGTCATGACGCATTGTCCTATACGTTGTATCATTTGGTTTTTCAGGTCGAATCTATTATAGTTATATAGTTGAATTAGGGCGCCTACTCGATTATCTGGAGTCTCCTTTTTTAGGACCATGCCTTCTATGCCAGCTTCAGCTGGAGACATGATCACGCTTGTGGCAAAACCTGTTGCAGCGGCGGCGGCTGTTAGAGCCCATTTCTCGTTATCCGCTGTTATCAATATGCGACCTGCCCACAGAGGAAACATTTCCGCGAAAGTATCGACAATCTCGCAGACATTTCCATTTTCCGCTGTATACCTAAACGTTTCTTTACTCATGAATCTCTTTTCCTCTGCTCAGTCTAGCTATACAGACTGCGAGATGAACTTAAATTCTTTCACATCCGCCAAGCTTTTGTCAATTGTACTTGATTCTGTTAGTATAGGCAAGGTAAGCAGCGATAATTCTACGAGCCTTCATGATGGAAGCGCGTCTTAAGACAATAGTGACTGGCTAAGGTAGCCAATGTTTTTCAGCTGGGAGGCTCCCCTTTTTCTCTTCAATTTTTCCGAGAACGATTTTCCTAGCTATTTCATAGGCTATCTTATAGTCGAATATTCCTTTTGGTTCTTCTGCGGCTCTTTTAATCAATTCGGCTTCAACAGCATTTTTGAGCTTGCCTATCGCCAGGGCACCTATCCCGATAATGTTTGGCAAGAACTCTTCACCTTCAGCCTTTGATTTCAGACCTTCAACTCCTAAGGGCGGAATAGCGTTGATGTCGGCGATTATTTTGCATCTCTTTCCATAGTCTTTAAGTGTACTTAAGGGTAGAAGCTGAATGCCAGCAGCTCCGGCAGAAAGTATCACTTCAGCCTTCTCCATCGCTTTTCCGACTTCTTCAGGAGTTTGGGCTTCAACACCATGAGCTCTTTCAGCTTCAAACTCATCATTTATTCTAGTTGCTACAGCAGCAGACCTACGAAGATCGCGCGAAGTGACGATGACATTCGCCTTTTCTGTCACATAAAGCCTAGCAGCTGTTTGTCCAACAGGACCTGTCCCAGCTAATACCGCCACGATCTTGTTCTCCAAACTTCCAAATCCTTTCAAAAGTGACAATTCCAAAGTCTTTGCGACGGCTGCCGAAGCTGTTGTATATGCTCCTCTAGGATCTATTATTACGCTGAGCTCAAAGGGCGGAAAGACGCATTTCTTGATTTTTTCCACAATTTCATTTACCAGTTTGAAGTCGCGTCCGTTGACGAAAATCTTTGTGTGTTTTGCGCCTTCGGGACCTCTTGGGAACATGGCGTCGTAAACAATTTTCTCGGCATCCCCAACAGTCACATTTTCATATTTTAGTATTGTTGCGTCTGGGAAGATGTCTATTGTTGTTAGTATGTCGAAGGCGCTTGCATGCTTATCGGTGTCTAGGAAAATGAATGCTTTTTTAGGTTGTTGGTCTGTCAAGCTTAGTCCCTTCTGCTGTTAATATTTTTTTTAACGTTTAAAAATTGCTATTACTCACGCGACTTTTCGAACGTTTTAAATATTAAAGTCAGGTTGTATGTTAGGATATTGTAGGAGAGTGAAGCACGGTTGACAGACGTTGTCGAGAAAGGATTGAAGAAAATCGGGATAACCGTTTCTAAGCCAATATTGGCCGCTTTATGCATAATCTTCGGCATAATAGTAATAGCGTGGAAGGAATCTTTGAACTACGTAGTTGGTATTTTTCTAATAATAGAAGGTGTTCTACTGCTTACTGAGTACCTGGAGCTTCAAAGGCAACAACCAACACCGTCTCCACCCGCGTGACATTGCCTTCTGCCAAAATCCCATTCATTTTTTCACACACTCTAAGATATAGGTTGGTCGAGCCGAAGGACTTTTCGTAAACTAATTAGCAAGGGCACACCTGCCACAAGCGTTGCAAGGCATACAATCAAATCCTCAATGTATGATCCAACGGCTCCTGGAATAAACCATTCATAGGCTAAAGCCTCATAGGAGCCAAACAGCTGGTAGAGGCTACACGGGACTAGAAGAAACACGCGGCTCATGGAATCTACTACGGTGCTTACGAAAGCGATAAGAATCAAAGCTATTGGAAATCGTCTTGGTTGTTCTTGCCAAATCCATTTCCCGATTTTTGAAGAGGGATACAAAAGGACAAAAGCTATGATCAAGTCTAAAACCGTCCACAGTGGAAGCATTCTTCCATAAGGGTGGACAAAATAGGCGCCAAGCATAATGCCATAAATTACGGTTATTTCTTTCCACTTTCCCTTCGCTAAAAGACCAGCTGCAACAACCCCTAACGGCTCAGAAACAATTCCGAACATCCACCACATACTTGGCTTCATTAGCCTTGCAATTGTGCTACCTAACAAAGCTGTAGAAAATCCTATCGCAGGACCCAGCACAATCCCTTCAATTGGCATTAAATATATAACAAAGCTGCGCCACGGTCCCTCGGGCAAAAAAAGAACGGCGTGAAGGGCTGCAAACACAGCCATAAGCGCGATTTTCTGTGTCTTCATCAAACCCATCTATAACACCGGTTCAGCCCAATTTTGCCTATCCGCTTATATTTTTCAAGTTAGGTTTCAATGCCTTCACGACTTGACTATCAATAGAAAGAACTAAATAGAATTTTTCACAGTCTTTTTTGCAGCCTTCGCTTAGCTTGCCAAGAACAATTGTATTATGAAGACTATTAACGCTGTGAAGGCGCCCACGGTAAGCATCGCTATGCCATAAAACCAACCGTTATCCCTCGCCACTTTTCCAAGGTATATTCCCAATAGGAAAAGCGTGATTAAAGAACATGCGAAGGATACTATATACGCATTCCAAATGGTTATCAGTCCCGTTTGAACAAGGATAAAGGGCATCAAGGATATGATCGCTGTTAATGCCGGCGACAATCCGTCAATGAAGGCCACATAAACCATGACGAAGCGTGCTGCTTCATAATGTATTGAGTCAACCTTGTTGTTTGTTGCTTGCTCCATCTCTCTTAAATGGCGTTCTCTCTCAGCTTTTTCAGCCATGTACGCCCCGAAAAAACCTGACACTCCCATAGCGAGGCTAGCTCCTAAGCCAGCGAGTATGATTATTTCCACTTTTGAAACTTTAGCCATCCATGAGCCTAAGACTATGCCAAAGACTGTCATGGCTCCGTCGAACCCGTTCATTACAAAGTATCTTCTGGCTATACCGCTTGCCTTCGTTACACGAAGGTAAACTCTAACCCTTTCGAAGAGCTTACCGAAAAGTTTACCCAACTAGTACCTGTTCACCTTGAAACGCCATAATACTGAAGCCCATATCGAATGCGGTTCTATTACCGTAATTGTTTAATATAAAGTTTTGTGATTCTACCTCACTTTGGGAGGCAATTTAAGATGGCGCTCGCTGAAATTCTAGAAAAACTTTCAAATGCTTGCGGAGTTGCTGGCAGAGAAGATGAAGTGAGAAGCTTGATTAAGAAATTTTTGAAACCTTACGTAGCTGAGGTCAAAGAGGATACACTCGGAAATGTTATTGGAGTAAAAAAGGGAAAGAAAAATGCGCCAAAAGTTATGCTTGCTGCGCACATGGACGAAATAGGTCTGCTGGTGAAAACGATTTCAAAAGAAGGCTTTCTTCAGTTCACAAAAATAGGCGGAATGGACGACCGCATCTTGTTAGCCCAAAAAGTTATAGTCGATACGGAAAAAGCACCTCTACATGGGATAATAGGTTCAAAACCTGGACATATACAAAAAGAAGAGGAGCGCAAAAAGGTCATCACTTACGATGAACTGTTCATAGACATTGGAGCAGAAAACCAAGAAGAAGCTAAGAAAATGGGGGTAAGAATCGGAGATCCTGTGGTTTTTGACATAAGATTTGCGAGAGTTGGAAAAGACATCGTGATTGGCAAGGCTTTTGATGACCGTGTCGGATGTGCTATTATGGTGGAGGCAATGAAGCGTCTGGAAAAAACGGAATGCACCGTGTACGTGGTAGGAACAGTGCAAGAAGAAGTTGGCTTGAGGGGGGCAACAACTGCTGCCTTTGGCATATCTCCAGACGTTGGCATTGCACTCGATGTGACCATAGCTGGCGATGTTCCTGGAGTAAAAGAAGTTGAGGCGCCAATCAAGATGAGGAAGGGGCCGTCGGTAACAATTGCTGACTCTGGGTTGATTACTCATCCCAAGATCCTGCGGCTGCTAATAGATACGGCTGAAGAGCACAATATTCCGTACCAGCTTGAGACAGGCTTGCCAGGATCAACAGATGCAGCACGCATATCCATGACTAAGGAAGGGGTGCCAAGTGGCGTAATATCAACACCAACACGTTACATTCATAGTCCAGCATCGCTGCTCAGCCTAGAAGATGCTGAAAACGCCGTAAAACTAACGGTTGCCGCTATTCAAAAAGTCTCCAAATACTTCTCACACTAATTCCACATATTGGCTTATTGAGACTTCTCGATAAGAAAAGTTGCCCAAAATCGATGGGAGAGAAAAAATGAGCCAGAAAAACCTACTTTGTAATAAAGCAATAGCGCGCTTCTCTGAGGGCTATAATTGTGCCCAGAGCGTCCTGTGGACAATGTTCGAATACTGGAATGGCAAGAACGAGTTGGTTCCAAGAATCGCCACGGCTTTTGGTGCAGGAATAGGAAGGTGCGGGTCTATCTGTGGAGCCTTGACTGGCGGCGTCATGGCCTTAGGAATCAGATACGGAACTAATGAACCCTCTGTTGAAAAGCGACTAAAATCCTATGAACTCGCGCAAAGTCTATACAAACAATTTGAGACGAAACACGGAAGCGTCTTTTGCCGGGAACTTATTGGATATAATCTTTCAGATGCAGAAGAATTAGAAAAAGCTCGAAAAGCTAAAGTGTTTGAAGAAAAATGCCACAATTTCATTAGAACCATTGTCGAAACCTTGACAGAACTCAGTGAACATTAAACGGTGTGGTCCCTAAGCATGAACGAAACGAATTAAAATTAGAAGATTCTATCACTTACGTGGCTAATACTATGGGTGGTAAAAAAGCTTTTAATTTTCTGGAACATATGGCGGATGCCTACATTGCTGCTTATGGAAAAGATTTGGCAGAAGCTTTCGAGAATGCTGCTTTTGCGATGTTTGAGGTTATGACTGATGTTGAAAAGGTCAACCCCCAAGTTGAGGATCACGTTGAGGTTGAGGCAGTAGACGAACACGCCCTTCTCTACAGTTGGCTTGAAGCCCTACTTGTAAGATTCGAAATCAAAGGAATGCTTTATTCTAGGTTCAAAGTTCTAGTTTTAGACAAGACTTCAAATGGTTTCAGACTAAGGGCAAAGATCTCTGGAGAAAAGTATAGTCCCGAAAAGCACCCACAAAAGGTTGGTGTAAAGGCTGTTACATATCATCGAATGGAGATTATTAAAGAGCCAAATAAAGTGACTTTAAGATTTATTCTTGACATATAAGCAGGTTCTCTTTCTGCATCGGGTTCTTACATTCTAAAGACATTATTGCGCTCAGAAGTAAACTAAACCAGTTTCAATTGCTTTAGACCTTTTAGGATCTCTTCTACCGCCGCTACTGGGGGGGTCTCTAGTTTTTCGCATCTAAACTCGACGAAAGGAACCTTCTTTTCCTTATAGTATAGCAAAAGCGGTTGAGTTTGGCGTTCATAGACATCGATCCGCTTCTTTATGACTTCTGGGGTGTCGTCTGTACGTTGGTATAGCTTTCCACCGCATTTGTCGCATATCATATCCCTCTGAGGTTTTAAGTAGCGTATGTTGTAGACTTCACTGCAATTTTCGCATATTCTTCGTGTTGACAAACGCTCAATAATAATCCAGTCTGGCACAGTCAGACGGATTACAACATCTATCCGGGCAATTTTCTCCAAGGCTTTTGCTTGTTCAAGAGTGCGTGGATAACCGTCCAATATGAAGCCCTTCTTCGAGTGAATTTTGGTCAAGCGTCGCTTCAAAACCTCTACCACAACATCATCTGGTACAAGCGCGCCTTTCTCAACGTATCTTTTCACCTTCCTGCCCAATTCAGTGTTTTCTTTAATAATTTCTCGGAAAATGTCACCCATGGCAATCACATCCATGCCGAGCTCGTTTTGTAGCCTTGAAGCGTAGGTCCCCTTACCCGAACCCGGAGCACCGAAAATAAGAGCGTTCACCACGCTTACTCTTCCTCCGATCCACATGCATTTTTGTTTTCGTAACAAGATGGCTGGTTGATAATTAAGTATTACTGTTTGACCAATTAAACCTATGAAACTGCAATAAGGCATGTGCATGTTTTTGTCAGTTTCTAGCGGATCAGAAACGCTATTTCCCTCACAAGGGTTTCTGGAATTAGAGCTCTTCCCCTTCGCCTATTCATTTTAACAAACCCAAGTTTGCTCAGCACTTGCAAGTCTAGATACACATTTTTCACGTTTCGCCTCACTTTTTGAGCCAAATCGTTTATTGACTCGACCCTTAAGGCGGCGATTTGAAACAGTAGTTCCATTCTTCGGGGTGTTAGCAAAGCTACTTGGTCAGGCTTGAAGTCTTTTACTTCCTCGATAGTGTAGTCAAGAGTCCCTTCTTCAATGTAGCCCTTATAACTATCCACAAGCTCAGCCCATTCAAAATAAACCCTAACGTACTTAGCATCTAAATTTTGCCCAAGGAAAAGCTCCTCAAACTTCTCGAAACTTAAGCCAAACTCTTGCTCGAACCTCTTAATTCTATCTTCTACTTCTTCTGATGTCAAATCTCGAATTACTCTCAGAAGCATGACGATTCACAAGTAAAAGTAGGTTGATATGCTTAAAATATTCACGATAAAAACGCTTAAAGCAGTTGACAACGGCTTTAAGAATCTTACTTGAAACTTATGATAGGGTGCAGAAATGTATACAACAAGAATCGAGGAACACGTTTATCTGATTGATGTTGCAACTGCTGGGATAAAAAATTTTATCGCTAGCTATGTCTTGAAAGGAGAGCAAATTGCAATAGTTGAAACGGGTCCAACTTCATCGATTCCCAATCTGCTCTTTGGCTTAAAGAAATTGCATGTTAAACCAGAACAAATAAGGTATGTTATGCTCTCGCACATTCATCTCGACCACGGCGGTGGTGCTGGAACACTATTGAAAAGCCTGCCGAAAGCCAAAGTCGTAGTTCATCAGAGGGGAGCGTCTCACCTAGCAAATCCAGAGAAACTTTGGCAACAGTCAAGGGAAGTTCTTGGAAGCATAACCGACATGTATGGTAAACCTGAGCCTATTCCTGAAGGCAGAATTATAGTAGCAGCTGACGGCATGAACTTTGACATTGGAAACAATGTCAGTCTAAGAGTTGTAGAAACGCTTGGACACGCCTCGCATCACTTAAGCTATTTTGAAACATTGAGCCAAGGTGTTTTCCTTGGCGATGCTGCGGGAATTTATTTGAACGAAATCGATGTAATCATTCCTACGACACCCTCGCCCTTCCGCCTCGATATTGCATTAGAGTCTATAGATAAGCTTATGAGATTAAAACCTAAGGCATTGTACTACAGTCACTTTGGCAAAACCAGTAGAGCCTTGGAAAATCTCCAAACATATACAAGGCAGCTCAAGCTCTGGGCAGAAATAGCAAAACAAGTACAAGAAGAAAACGATAGTCTTCAAGCAATGAATAGAGAGATACTTGAAAACGATGTAGCTATGCAAAAAGCCGCAGTATATCTTAAAACCCATGCAATTCTGAGCCAAACTGTGTTTAAAGAAAGTGCTCGGGGAATTTTGGATTTTGTCCGAGAATTTGAAAGTTTTCGAACATGAAGTATTTTGGTGTCAACGCCAAAATCGTTTATATATTCAACAACTTTCTTATTTGTGTTAGGTGAAAAAATGGAAGAGGGAGAAGGTCGCCTCCCTTCAGAAAAAGTCCCACTTGAAAGAATAGACAGTTACACTTGGCGAATTCCAAAATACAAATCAGGCATGCGGGTTCCTGGTGTGGTTTTTGCTGACTCAAACTTATTGGAGAAAATGCAAACAGACCGAACCCTCGAACAATGTACAAATGTCGCTCACTTGCCGGGAATTTACAAGCATGCAATAACCTTGCCAGACGGACACGAAGGTTATGGTTTTCCAATAGGGGGCGTAGCTGCAACGGATTACGACGAAGGCGTCATTAGCCCAGGGGGAGTAGGCTACGACATAAACTGTGGAGTTCGCTTATTAACCACAAACCTTTCAGAACAAGACATAAGACCAGACCTCGCTCAACTAATGAATACAATTTTTGATAATGTTCCATGCGGGCTTGGAAGCCGCCGAAAAGACTTCAAGGTAACAACCCATGACCTTGAGAGGCTGGTTCTAGAGGGTGTTCAATGGGTTATCGACCAAGGATTAGGCTGGTCTGAAGACGCCGAGCACTGCGAAGAGCGCGGATGCATGAAAAACGCAAATCCAGACAAAGTTTCGACAACGGCGAAAAATAGAGGGTTAACACAAATCGGCACATTAGGCTCAGGAAATCATTTCTTGGAAATACAAAAGGTGGACAAAATCTATGACGTGCAAACAGCCAAAATCTTTGGAATTGAACATGAAGGACAAGTAACGGTCATGGTTCATTGCGGTTCAAGAGGTCTTGGTCATCAAATATGTTCTGATTATTTGCGGGTTATGGAAAGGGCTGTGCACAAGTACAAAATAGTGTTGCCTGATCGGGAACTTGCATGTGCCCCCGGGAATACCAACGAAGCTGAAGACTATTACCAAGCGATGGCATGTGCCGTCAATTACGCTTTTTCAAACCGTCAAGCAATAACACATTGGGTTAGGCAAGGTTTCCAGCAAGTTCTCAAAGAAGATCCGGAGAGGTTTGGGCTAAAACTTGTTTATGACGTAGCCCATAACATTGCAAAGATAGAAAACCACAAGGTCAATGGAGAAAGTAAGAAAGTATGGGTTCACAGAAAAGGTGCAACGCGAGCCTTTCCGCCTGGGCACCCGGAAATTCCATCAGAATATAGCCCTGCGGGGCAGCCGGTGCTGATACCAGGCAGCATGGGTACAAGCTCTTGGCTTCTGGCGGGCGCGGAAAGAGCCATGCAGATAAGCTTCGGTTCGACAGCGCATGGAGCTGGGAGAATGATGAGTCGAAATGCTGCTAAAAGAAGGTTTTGGGGTGGCGACGTAAAAAAGGCCTTAGAACAGCGGGGAATCTATGTTAGATCTGCAAGTTCTGTTGTCTTAGCCGAGGAGGCAGATCCAGCATACAAGAATGTGGACATTGTTGCAGATGTAAGCCACAAGATCGGAATAGCTACGAAGGTTGCAAGGATCGTTCCATTAGCAGTGGTGAAAGGCTAAGCTATTTCGAGCTTTTTTTCTTCTTCAATCTTAGGTTCGGTTAAGCTGGTCTTGTTTCGCCTTCTTCTGAGTTCTCAGCCTTCGCTCTTCTGGTGCTTGTGCTTTCTGTAATTCTTTTATGTACCATGCTCGGTCTCTGGCATAGTGGATGCTTAAGGCTAAGCCTAGGCAAAGCAACACAAGACCAATGGTTGTTAGTGACAATCCTAAAAGGCTGTAAGGGTGTCGCGTCAAATGATATGGGATTACTAGAAACCATTCTGGATTCTCGACCATTATTACAGTTTCGAGCAGGCCTCCTACGAAAAATACTGAGCCTATTATGATTATTAAATATCCAACTGTTTCATTGTGTCTTGACTCTTCTGCTTTTTCGTGCAGATAGTCGCTAAAAAGCATCGAATCCACGACTTGAGCACACTGTCGGACATGTATAAGTTTTATTGCGAATTTCGAATATTGGGTTAAAAGGTTAAGCGAGGTTTATATCAATAGCCTTTGCTATAATTGTTAAGGCGCGCATTGAATTCATTAGTGATTTGAAATGCCATTGAAAGACGAGTGTGGAATATGCGGCAGAGTTCTTCCATACAGATATCTTAGGCAATGCCAAAGATGCGGCCGGTTGTACTGCAGAGATTGTATGGTTCCGGACATTGTCACAGGCGACCTGACTGAAATGTTGTGTCTTCATTGTGCAAGAAAGATTGTTTCGCCAAAGTCTGTTTCCAAGTACAGCGGGCTTACTGGTTATTTGAAATTTAGGGGTTCTTTCACGAATGTTGTTACGCTTTCTTTTGCAAGGATTGATGGGATAGTTGGCGATAACTTGCCGATGAGCGCCTATCGTAATCAGAGATGGTGGGACAATTCTCCGAGCAGTCCGCGTGCTAGGGCTTGGTTGGATGCTGGCTGGGAGATCGAGGAAACGAATCTAAAAGAGGGTTATGTAGTTTTCAGAAAAGTAAAGAGTACGCAAACAAAAAGCCCTGGAAGAAAAGTCTCTCGTAGCAAAACCCAGAAGCCCTTCACCCCTGTTCCTGTTCATATTCGGAAAGCTAGGCAGCCGTCTAAGACAAGGGTGTCAAGGCTTTATGCTAGGATTAAGAATCTAGAGCGGCGAAGAACTTCTATGCCCCGTTATCCAGGAAGCTTTAAACCTAAGCCGAAACATGAGAAAAGATTATTCAAACTTGATCGGAAACCGCAGTAATGGCTGAAAAAGAAATTTTATCTATCACACATCAATAGAGGATAGTGAAACGCATTTGAGCAAAGGGCGGTCGTCGTCTAGTCTGGTTTAGGACACAAGCCTTCCAAGCTTGCGATCCCGGGTTCAAATCCCGGCGACCGCACCATAATTCGGGTTCAAAACCACAAGTCTTTTATGCAGCGCCACATGTTACTCTACATGCGGCGAATGAACTTGTCTGATTCTCCTCATCCGCGCTCCAAGTACCGGCATCTGCTCGAGGATAAGGATGTGAGGCGCTGGTACGAGAACCTTGTCCGCGGTTCGCCAGCGTGCGCCGAAATTTACCTTCGCAACCTTGGGAACTTCTGCCAGCTCATCGGCATAACGCCAGGGCAACTCGCGCGAAAGCCGGTCACGGAAATAGAAGACCTCCTCATGGACTACGTCACCTCCGCACAGAAGCAACATGCAGGCAGCTACATCCGCAACACGACCAAGGTCGTCAAGTCCTGGCTTGCCCACAACGGAATCCAGCTGAAACGCAAGATAAAGATCACAGGCGCCAACGAGACACCGACCCTCAAGGACGAACGCGTCCCCACGAAAGAAGAGCTGAAACGCATTTTCTTGTCAGGAAGCAAGCAGTCCCGCACAGCCTGCGCCCTGGTCGCCCATGCAGGCCTAAGACTGGAGAGCCTAGGCAACTATACCGGTTATGACGGCCTGACGATATGCGACTTTCCAGAACTCAAGATCAAAGGATTCGATGTTAGCTTTGAGAAGATACCTACCATGGTTGTTGTTCGCTCGGCCCTAAGCAAGGCCCGCCATCAGTACTTCACTTTTCTGACAGAAGAAGCCTGCGGTTACCTGAAAGATTATCTGGAAGAGCGCCTGAGAGACGGCGAACAATTGACACCCGAATCCGCAATTGTTAAGCCGAAGGTTGCGCAGAAACCCTTCATACGCACCGTAAACATCGGAGACATGATGAGGCTGGCCATAAGAAGCGCGGGGCTTCCTTGGCGACCGTACGTTTTAAGGTCCTACTTCGATACACAGTTGATGCTTGCTGAGTCTAAGGGCTTAGTGCTTAGGGATTATAGGCAGTTTTGGATGGGCCATAAAGGCGACATTGAAAATCGTTACACAACCAACAAGCGCAGGCTACCAGAAAGCGTCATCGAAGATATGAGAGAAGCATATAGAAGAAGCCAAGAATACCTACAAACCACGAAAGTCGAGGAAACCAGCGAAGAAAAGCTTAGACAAGTTTTCAGAAAGCAGCTCCTGCTAGTTGCAGGCTTCAACCAGGAAGAAGTGGAAAAGATGGATTTATCAGCGATTAACGATGAAGAACTTCAAGAGATTGTGAAGAAAAAACTTCTGGGCATTGAAACAAGTGATTGCGTGAAACAAAAAGTGGTAAATATTAACGACGTTGAGAACTACCTAACACGGGGCTGGGAATACGTCGCCAACCTACCCAACAAAAAGGTCATCATTAAACTGAAAGAGTGACAGATGAAACGGCTTTGGAATCGACGATTTCTCTCTGTTAAGCTTTTGTGGTTCAAATCCCATCCCCCGCACCATATTCGCAGTATTAGATTCACTCAATTTTCGCTCTTTTGGAGCGAAGAACCGTAGAAAATCGACTTCAAATTGTATGCAGCTTTTGATTTTGCTTGGGCGTTTAAACTGTCAACTCTAGAATAAACCGATTAGATGGATAGATTAGATTGAAGAGTCTGGTATTTTCAACTATTGTCGTTTATTGCTCGGTCGAATAGAGCTTTTAGTTCTGGGTGCTTTTTCTGCCATTCATCATGAACCTTTATCCCTATTTTAAAAATGCAATTTGCCAAATCAAGCCACTCTTCGACCTTTTCTACAAGTTCGTGTGCCGTCAGATTGTTACGAAAATCTTGGTGAGCTAAAGAGTTTCTAGCTCTGTTCAGATTTCGAAGTTCAAAGTATGCAGTGCTGTCAACTGCGTCAAGAATATAACAAATCTTCGCTAAGTCAATAAATCTGTAATTTTTTATGACCTTTATCTTCTCGCTATTGTCGAGCGTATCAGCGATTATGCTTGATAAATAGATTTCAATGGATGCATGAACCAGCACTATTGCCTCGACAAACCTCTCTTCTTTGACACAACGCCTGACATATTCTTCTAGCCTATTATAGGCTATGAAATAATGTGCGAGGAGGGACATTACCGGATATTTCACGCACGACATATGTTAATTTCACTCTATTGGCACTCGCGTTTTGGAAAACCAGGAACGAGATGCCTTGTCCTCTCTATTCTATAAGTAGAATTAGCGAATAGGCTTCAGCAATTCTTGGCAATTTCAGCGAGTGCCCGAATCAGCATAATCAACTTCATGGAATCTTCCTCTTTGCCATAGTTGGGTTCTCTACCGTGCAGAATCGCATGTCTGAAAGCATGCGTATATACCTCTTGAAGGAAAAATTCGGCAAGGTCATCTGTCATTAAATAGTACATGTCTGTCTCGTGTACTAGGGGATATGCCGATTTCACGGCACGTTTTTTTCCTTGGATAGGGACTATAGTCGTTCCTATCGCGAAACCTTTTTTGTTCGCTATATCCCACAGAACTCCTTCAATTTGAGCAAGAATGCACGGTATTGACAATGTGAACTTGCCATCGACATGAGCTTTCATGGCATCTTCAAGGACATGCAACCTTGGTTGAAAGATTGATATGCTTGAAAGTTCATTTAGGAATTTTCTGAGAAAAGCTTGGTTCTTCGCCACCCTCATAAGCATGCTTCTGATTTCTTCATCTTTCCCTTTTTTGTGCATCTCAAGCAATTTTAACATCTGGTCAAAAGAGAGGAACGTCAGCCAATTAAACTCGAATTCCTTATAGATTGGTTTCTGTTTGAAATCCTCGATTTTCTTGAGGGTCTCCCTTAACTGAATTAGAGGGGTCAACCACTCTCTAATTTCCGGCAAAACGATGTTTCTTATTTTAGCTTCAGGGTCTTGACTCAGTCGTTTAATGAGGTCGAAGTAAAGCGCCGCTGGAAGTTTCATCTTATTCTTGGATATTTGTGTTGCCAATACTGTTCTAACGTATTTGGGCTGTTCATGCGAAGTGAAGGCTCTTAAAAGATTATCCGCCTCATTAGGAACTTTCTTGTAATTGTTCAAAATAAGGATGACCGCGGTCTTTCTATCATTTTCTTTTCCTATAGCCTTTCCCTGAATTTTCTTCCACAGTTCTTCATCAACTCTTTCCTTCTGGATAAGATACTTCTTTAGACGTTCTTCATCAATTTGATACTTCTCTGAAAACTTATTTTGCAAATAAATTCTACTCCTAGTGGTTGCATAATCGCTACCTATTGCTTATAAATGCAACCTGTGCTTTCATCAAATAGTTTGTGTTATCTTCTCACAAACCAAACAAGACTCTAAGCCTAGAATGTCAGAGAAAACTGTTTCAAGCCTTGTTACTTAATTCCCGTAGCAATTGTGATGGCATTGGAACAACGAAAGCTATTGTTTGATGCTCATATGATGACAGTGAAGAAACCACGACTACTGGTAGTTTCTCTCTGGACCTTTTGGCTAGATTGGTGGCATTGTTCAAAGCATCTAGGAAGGAAAGTCTTGCCTCTCTTTTTGTTGAAAGAAGATACATCATAGTAGATGCAAAAGTGTGAGAGGCATCTAAGAAAACTAGTTTAGCGCCTTGACAGTAAGCCTTTGCAATGTGCTTCAAGACTTTCCTGCTGAAGATAAACTTGAAGAATTCTTCGTACGGATTCACTTTCTGTCCAAGAGTTTGTCCATGGATTTTTAATTTGGGCGTTGTTCCGTCTCCTTCTCGTTGGATAGTCATATGCGAATAGACACTTTTGACTTCGCATGGAAAAACATCGAAGACAAAGTCGTGACCTTTGTCGAAAGTAACTTTGTTGCATTCGTTCGCTAAAACTGCTAAAGAAAGTTCACTTGTATAGCTTGATATCGCCTTGTGCAATTGTTCCATTGCTGGAAGGAAGCCTTTCCCTTTGTTTTTGAGTGCTTTCTCGGTATTTTTTAGTGGTTTCAATATCGCCCTTTTCATTTCTGTCTGTTTGTAGTGGAACTTCTTGTCTTTCTGTTCAAGACATCTTTCATGCCAGTAACAAAGCCTAAGCAGTGCTGTCCACTTCGGTTCAACACCAGAAATGCTGAACCTAACGTAATCTATTGCAGTAGAATAAAGAAAAGGTATCAACAATCTGTCTGTCGGAACAAGCTTTCCAAGGGATTTCCAACCATTGGCAACTACTTCAGGGCTTGCCTTAAAATGAATCAAAGAAACTACATTTAGTTTCCAACCGCCAATAGCAACCAGCTCGGAATCAACAACGCTAGGGGACGCATCTGAGTCTTTGAGCTTGAAATTAAGGACAGAACCTTCAACTTCAGACACGAAGCTCTCAGAATCAATGACAACCCTATTATTTATTCTAAGCTGAATCCTAGGAAACATCTCAATCGAATCTCACAATATCAGCCATCCAATATTTAGACCTTTAACATGGATATACTATCTGGCGAAATGCCGAAACAAAGCAAGAAAAGGCAGAGTCGCTAAGAAAGAGGGTAAATAATTCATAAATAGGCAATCCAGAGTCTGAGATAATAACGGGCGCGATGTGAGGAATTTGAAGCGACTTCGCAGAAGGTTAAGAGGGATTTACATTCCCTTTCTAATCTTATTGACGCTTTTCGTTCTTACCTACTTCTCTGAAGCTTCTCACATCTATGGTTTTGAGAGCTACAACTTCGTTCCAGAACGGAATACCCTCAGTTATGTACCCAACTCCTCTGATATCGACATAGTACTGAAGGTTTCAAATCTTAATGCTTCCGCACAGGAAATAGAGTACTCCTTTTACATCCATGCTTGGCTAGACATCAACATGACAGAGATAGAGTTTCTTCTGCAAACATACTATTCGTCTGAAGTCCTTACTATGAAGAATTTTGGAAGAGCAAGCTATAATCCGAGCATGGGAGAAGCTTGGGGATGGTATTATCAGATTGAAAATCCAAAGGTGATTAAGGAAAGAGTAAGCGGATTTTCCCAGAGATATCCATATGATTATTACTCTCTTTCGTTTTCTCTAACGTTCTTTACTCAAGGGCTTGAGCCTAGATTCAATCAGACATTCCAACCAACTGTCTTCATACCAGTGATGTTTGGATGGAAGACGGAGGCATACTCTAGACCTATCAATGTGACGAGTTCGAATATTAAGCTCGATTTTGGAGTAGTTGTAGCTCGTGACACCTTGGTCGCTGTTCTACAATTCATGATTCCCACGATGGCAATCTATTTTTTGATGGGTTGCTCGCTTTTCACTGGTTTGAATGATAGACTTAGAGATAGGATTAGCATTTGCCTTACGACTGGTGTGCTGACTCTATCCCTCTATACGTTTCTTCTCAGACAAATCGAATGGATTCCTGTCTTTGTACAAAACTTGGCAATATCCTTAGTGGTAAGTAACGTAATTCTACTTGCCTTCTCGATGGTTGCCTCTTCTAAACATGCAAGTTCGCAGAGGAATTGGGATTTGTATGCTATGACCCTAGCTTCAATAACCCCTATAGTATATCTTCTGCTGAGTGCTTTCAGTCTAATGAGTAATCTATTCCAGATAGTTGTAGCAGACCCATTGTGGATAGTTCAACATTTTCTCTTGTCCTACGTGGATTACAGGTTTCTTCTGTGGCTTGTCGTTTTTCAACTACTCTTCTGGTCTGTTTATCTCTACAAGCAAAAATCCGTTGGTTGCATCACACTCTTTGCTGGGATAGGGATACTGGTTCTGGACTCTTTTAAAGGTGGAGTCTTTCGAGAAATAGCCTTCTCAATCATGGGAGCTATCATGATCATTGCTTCCCTAGCTTGCTTATTCAGACATTTCAGACAAATACCTGAGGAACAGAGACCTGAATATTGCAGATAAGCACTCGCTTTCTATTTTTCAAAACTCAGTTTACAACAGACTCGCAAATATAAGGGTGTGTTGGCTTAACTGTGATGAGTTCCGCTTTTGAGTTGCTTCCACTCTTTGAGTAGTGGCTTTAACTCATCGTCGAATGCTTGAATCTGTTTGCGTCTAAAATCCCTGTAATGATGCTCCGTTAGTTCTCTAACCCTTGCTTCGTCATTTAAACCTGACTTGTGAAGAATTTCGTGAATAATAGCTCGAACATAACTATTAAGTATGAAGCCTCTTAACCCTACGCTCAAAAGCGGTGTAGACAACTTATCTGGAAACAATCTGTCAGGAAATACATCGATTAATGGTTTATTCTTCCACGAACGACCGTGTAATTGCTCATCAAGGATTCTTCCTTTCTTGTTTATTCCAAGTATTTTGCTCCGATAAGACGGCAACCTCATAATCCTTACTTCAATGTTTTTTCTGATGTCGAGAGTCACAACAAGTTCCTTTAAGAAATCTCTAACTGAACCAAGGTTCAAGGCTCTATACACCAAATCAGTAATTTTTGCATAAAACTCAATCTGACTGGGACTGTATTCATCTTTGGCAAAATCTGGGACGGGTGCGAGTCTAATTGTAATTCTTCCTAATCCCATAGTCTTCTCTTTGGAATTAGTTACATTAAAAACCTTCATCTCAATTCTGATGGAGAAACGTATTTTGCTATTGAGTGTATTGAGCGCGACTGGCGCACATAGTCCCAGTGACTATTGCATCATTGCTCCTCAATTTCTACGGGTACATTTCTACCTGAACCAGACGGTCTAGTCAAATTGCATTCTGGTTTATACTTGTCGTAGAGAGCTTGCTCTGCATCTTGCCTTTCAGCTTTTAACGGCAAAAGTGCACATCTAAAATCCCACCTGATTTTTTCCAATTTCTCTTTCAAACACTTGTTCTTTTCACCCTCGGAGAGATGTTCCTGGCTTCTTTGACGAAGGTCGTCTGCTTCACCGACGTACACTATCCTAGTTCCTCCACCTTGAAGTCTAATGAAATACTCATATATGCCGCTTTGTTCAGGGACTTTGTTGCTATCCCATGCTTCATAACCGATGAAAGCAGACCATTTTAGAGTTATCTTAACCATAATTACTCCTTCTATTTCGACCTACTGTTATTTCGTATGTGACTTATTAAATATGCCGAGTTAAAGAGGCGCACCTAGACTATAGAGTCCGATTTAAAAGCAGGCAAAAATTTAGACTCCAATATATCAGGAAGATATCAATCTAACTTATTTCACCCAAATAAACAATTCCAAAGATTACCAGAAACCGAAGGAAAAAATTATGACAAAATTGAATATTCAATCCTGCCTTAGAAATTTAACAACGAAGGGCACACAAATACATAATGGAGCCAAAAAGTATTTCTCAAATTTTTCTCAGTGCACCTTCCTGAAACACTTGCAGACCTTTTTTGAGGAAATCGCTAGGAGCATGAAAGGTTCTATGAACTGCCTTTTTTCCTTCCTTCCTTGAGGGCGCGGATAATTCCTGCAATAGATTTCTGTTCTTTTGAAATAGCCTGAGTCAAAGGTTTAGAACTCACCTGATGTATCAGACTGATCTTCAAATCGTCTGCGATGTTTAACTGAAGAATTAAGTCAAGCAGCTGATGATCGATGAGAGTCTGTTGCTTATTAATTTCTTCTAGCTTACTTGAAACTAATTCATCCATTTCGGGACGGATTTCAAGTTCATGAGACATCTTTATCCCTAGGAATTTTTCCGACATTTCGTCCATCTTTTGATAGACTAGGTCAAAAACAAACTTTTGTGAGTATAGCCACAACTCTCTGATTCTACTATCATAGAAGAAAGGCACTAGAATCGAAGTCGTGAGAAGTGTTTTACTAATTTTGCTCTGCAGAAATAACGTCCCCAGTTTATAATATAATTCGATTTGTGCTTTGTCTGAAAGATTACATGTTTCATACAAGATTTTGAGAAATCTATCTATTTGGTCAGAAACTTGCGAGCTGCCTTCTCTAACGATCTGGGAAATGGGTTCACCCAAACCAAGCGAATAATAACCTTTCTGATCCATTTCAATCAAGGGTGAAGGTGGCGCGGTCAATTCATCCAAAACTTTTTTTAATGTAGGCCTAGCGCAGATATCTTGTTTTTTCACTTCTTTCCATAATTCCATAGGCTTCAAGCCACCAGGGTGGTCTAGAAGAATAAAGAGTATCCTGATCTTTCTGTCCAATCCTGAATCCAAAACTCGTTTTTCCCTCATTTAGACTACCACTGGACTGATTGGATCACAAGTAGACTATACGTTCTCTTTTTGCGTATATATTTTAGAAAGTGACAGCGCTTGAAGGAGAAAATACCCAAAGGTCGAGTAAACATCGCTCCACTAAGAAAATTCGCGTCGGAGCAACTTCCCAAAAACTGGCCACTTCGTGAAGTGCTCCTTGCAGAAAACGATGACGAGATTGACGCAACCACGTTCTTGGCAAGACTGCCCTTGTACCTGCGACTTAGTAAGCTCAAATGGAGTCGAGAGTAAATGCATCATACTTGTATTAATGGTTTCCGAAAAGCATTAGTGCAAAGTATTATGAGCCCACCCTTGGCAGAGCCTAGAATACTGTCAATATGTGCTTTTCGAAGAGCAATTATGTCATCATGCTTTGTTTTTATCATCCCGATTTTGTTATCACACTTTTTCTCTCAGGCTCTGTGCACTGGAATGATTTCATCACACTCTCCCCTTGCTTTGTTTATCTTCGCCGCTGTCCTGGGCAATCATTTTGCGGATTCAGACACAAACGCTTACGGCGGCTCTCAACCATTAGATTATGTCGAGGACCTAGGCGGGGCTGGTCCTAGGGTAGCAGTTTACTTGAGGCAGAGCAAGAAGAAGGCCGGCAGTTTCAGTATTGAAGCACAGCGGGATGCAATGAATGAGATGAAGGATAAGTATAAGCCCAGCAGGATTTATTGGTTCGTGGATCAAAGGTCGTCGAAAAGCGCTAGGGATTTTGATAAGTTGAAAATAAATTGGATTTTGGAACTGAGGGAAAGAAAAGAGGTTGAAGAACTCTGGATTTTTCTTATCGATCGCATGGGCAGAGTTTTTAGAAAGTTGGTTTACTTCTTTCTAGAATTTTGCGATGACGGTGGAATAATACGCACACCTGAAAGAGCGTACGGAATGGAAGATCTTTTAGACTTTGTCCGTGAGGCTGATCAATCGCAAAAAGCGAATGAGGTCAGGGTTAAGGCGGTTGTATCCGCAAAAGCTAGGGGATTCAGGCAAAAAAGGTGGAACAAACGCGCAGTGCCATTAGGGTATACCAGAAAAGATCATTGGTTGGAGAAGCTTCCTGGTTTTGAACAGTTGATCATAGAGATCTACAGTCTTTTCCTAACGACAAAGAATTTAAGGTATGTGAGCAAGCGACTTGGAACTTTCGGGGGACTGCTGGCTAAAGCCCTAAATCCCGATCGAGTCAGGCGAGTAGTTTCCGACCCTGTTTACATAGGTAAGCCTGAACACATGGGGGCTGTAGTGATCGATCCTAATCTCGCGTTTATAGATGAAGAAACATTCCGAAAAAGCCGCGAGATACTAACGAAAATTCAAGAAAGATACAGACCGAAGAGAATAGGCCCGCTCGAAAGCTTAGCAATCTCAAAACCAATCACTTTCTTGCAGATACTAGAATTTTTCGAGTTGCATCATCGCGGATGCGGCGGATTGGTAGTCAAGAACGGCACGACCAACGATGAGGGACTCTGGCAGCAATTGTTTAAGTGCAATAAATGTAGGGATTTTTGGCGACTCCCGCCAATAAAATGTGGTGCATACAAAGGGTGTGGCGCAGCTGGCAAAGATTCCATGGGAGGATTGAACTTTGACAATTCCGCTCGGCTACCTCTTGACAAACACATTCCAAGAAAAGCCTCCTATGAAAGCTCAACTCCAAAAAAGAAAATGCTGCAGAAATCCGAGAACCCTTTATTTAAGAGCAATGAGACGAACGCTCCAGATAGTTTCAAGAATGAGACATACAAGAAAGTCGTGAAAATAGATGAAAGCTTATCACCCAAAAAAAGTGAAGTGCACCCTAAACAAGAACCACATCCAACTCCCAATGACTTGGTGAACAATTCTCTAAAGAAAACTCCAGAGATGGATGAGACACGACTTCAAAGAGCTGTACAACTCTCAATCTCAGCCGAATACCAGCTCAAAAGAGAGGCCTTCGATTTTCTCAAACAGATAGGAGCAACGAAAGACCCTGCAAAGCTTATGGAAGAGGCAATCCGCCGCTTGGAGAACATTGAAGAGAAGCCATTCTTCATAGAAAGACGCTACTTGGAGCAGATCTTTTTTGAAGAGCACTGAAGATGCGAAGAAAGTCAGAACGAGAAAGGTATGTAAGCTAGTCACACGTAAAGGCTGAAGATAAGGTTTCTTTCAATTTCTCGGCATCGTGCTCGGAGCGTTTGTTCTGTAACTCCTCCTATCGCGGCTATTTCACGTTGGGTTTTCCTTTCCCCATTCAAAACTGAGCATATGTAGAGAGCAGCGCACGCAATTCCTATTGGATCTTTTCCAGCAAGAAACCTTGAATGATGCAAAACTTCCATGAGTTTCTCCATTAGGGCCGTCGTGCTCTGTGAAACCTGAAGCTTGCTTGAAAGATCATTAGCATATACATTGATACCAGTTGGTTGTAGCGTAATATTGATTTGTTTTGCAATTAACCTGTAAGAGCGAGTAATTCTTCCAGGATTGATTTTTGAAACGTTAGCAACTCTTTTCGTAGTTACTGCAACTCCGCATTGTTTGCAACCAATGTAAACAGCAGTAGCAGCTAAAGCCTTCATTGATCTGCCTTTGACAAGTTTTTTTTCAATTATTCTTTTGTAAACTAGAGCAGCCTTTTCGAGAGCTGCTCTTGGAGCGGAAAGGCGAATTGCGGTCTTTGTGATGTATTGTAGGGCCAGAGCGAAATTCCTTTCTGTAGCATCTGCGATTTTTACTTGATTCCAGTGTTCTAAAATTCCTACAAGATTCTCGCAGATGTCCTCTTTCTCTTTTTTTGAAGCTCCGCAATAGCCTAATGATGATCTCTGACGTTTGTACGATGCGGCAATTTTTCTCTGAGCTGTTTCTGGCGATATGACAAATCCGCAGTCCAAGCATATCGTACATTCTTCAGGATGACTTATCAAGTGCGTGCTTTTACATTCTGGACAATGTTGCTGACTTTTTCTTAGCATACTCTTCGTCAATTTTGCCATTCTTTAGTCCCTTTATGAGCTCAATATACTTGCCAAAAACCTTCTGGATTTTTTCGCTCTTCCTGTCCGCAGGTATCAGCGGTCTTGGAGTCCCCCTTCTTTCATATCTGAGTCTAATATCTTTCACTTTCATGAAAGCGTCATCATCAATTATCTTGTACTCCTTGACATAGTCTCTAACGCCCGCAACGTTGTATATACCAACGTAAATCTCATCACGCAGCACATCCGAAACGGCCACAGCTGACCATTTTTTGCCTTTTTTTGTCCGGAGGTCTTTCTTATTTAGCAAAAATGCAACGTGGTCCATTGACCTCTCTTGTAGATAAAGGGCAAATACTTTCCGAACAATCTTTGCTTCCTCTTTTTCAATTTTGAGTACCCCATCGTCTAACCGAGTAAAGCCGAGCGGCGGATGCGGGTTTGGCCATTTATGCAATTTCGCTAACCCATGTAGTCCGATCCTTGCTCTTTCTCCGATAAGTTCTGCTTCAAGTTCTGCCACGCTTCCTAGTGACCTGAAGTTAAACCTGCCCACCGATGTCGAGGTGTCAATGTATTCTGTGACGCTGCATAGTCCAACTTTGTATTCTCGGAGGGCCTTCTCCAGATTAACTAAGTCTACGAGACTGCGGCAGAATCGGTCTATTCTCCAGAAGATTATGACATCAAAGCATCCTGACTTAGCTTTTTGAAGCATCAACTGAAACTTTGGTCTATCGATGGTTTCGGCTCTTTCGCTTTCGTCAAAGAATATGTGAGTTACTATCCAGCCTCTTTGTTTAGCGTATTTTTGGCCACAGGCGATCTGTTCATCAATGCTGTAATTGAACCTCTGGTTGGGAGAACTTGTGCGAGCATACAAGGCGGCACGCACCAAAGGCATTTCACCATAATCGTTCGTCTGGGAACTGGCGGAATTGCTTGAGACCTCATGTGTGAATCCTGGAGTCTTGCCTGTCTCAACGATAGCCTTCGTTATGAACTTATGCTTCTTTGCCATCTTCCGAAACCTCGGGTTCATAACAATTTTCTTGAGACAGACTTTCATCATAGTCTGAAGTGAACTGCTTGACTGCATCATTGATTCTTGCCTGCAATGATCCCAGGGCTTGCCTCAAATGCTCATCCAACTGTCTTATGTCCTCGGCAACTCCTCTAGCAGTGGTTTCAATTCTACGTGCTTTGTACTTGATCTTTCTAACCCACTCACAGTAATCATAAGCGTCTTTGATTGCTTGGTTGATTTTCTGATCTGCGAAGAGCTTGTGAAAATCAATTTCCTTGTGACAGAAAGGATGTAACGCTATCAAGGCTGACCTAACTGCACCGTATGAGATTTTGAAATTCTCTCGATCCGTAACTAGAATCACGCCTTCCGGACAGTTCTCAATCAGAAAGCCACTGGCTGTTTCAGGCATCATTTCAACAGCAAGAATCGCAAAACGTTCGCCTCTCAGCCTCATCTGGTTCCTAACTTGGTGAATGAATGATCTGTCCCAGCCACTGCTGTTCTTCTTGGATTCTACAAGGATTTTGTGACCTAAATTTGATCCGTTGAACGTTGGAATTGCCAAAATATCAACTTCTCCAGGATGACCCAGACGTTTACAATCATCTTCGGGATAGAACTTTTTTAGCTCTTTAACTAGGTCAATTTCACCCCGGTCTCCCTTTTCTTTGGGGACCTTTTGGAATCGAAGTAACTCTTCAAGCAAGGGCAGAGCTGCAGGCATTAGCTGTGCTAGCAGCTTCATCTGTTCAGGTTCAGGAAAACCCATTTCCTCAAGAGTTTCTTTGAATTTATCAGCGAGTTCTTGCTTGGCTTCATCCAATTTTCTTTCTGTTAATTCATGTAGATTGTCAGTTATTGCTTGTAGTGTGTTAAGAGCGTCTTTGAATGAAGGCGTTGTTTCTCGAAGTATCTTAAATTCGTTTTCTAACTCTGTTCTGGTTTCAGCAAATTCTTGTTTGACATCCTTTCGAATGTCCTGAGGCAAGTTTTCAATAATCTTAGGAAAAGATTCTATGAAGACTTTCATTGGCTGTATAACTCTGTTCATTTGTTCTTGAGTGTTCTGCATTATGGTTCTTGATAGTTCGTTGACTATTGTTCTCGAGTCTGCAGTTAGTCTTAGTTGAGGAATATTCTCCCAGATTATTTTAGTCATGGAAACGACTGCATTAATTTCGTTTTCATTAGCGACATTGATTAGAAAATGCAGGTTTGTTTCGTCTACTCGAAAAGTATCTGATTTGCTGCCGCATATTGGGCAGATTCTTTGCTCGTGAGTAGCCGCGTCGGTCTTATCCATTATGATGGTCACGTCTATTGCCCTCTATTAACGCTGTGCATTAATACACAATATTAACCTACAAACAGACATATAAGCGTTGTCCAATAATGTTGTTGATTAGTGAACAACAATGAGCCAAACACCAGAGCAAAAGATCTTAAAATGTTTAGAAACCGAATATCCAAGAGATCTCTCAGTTGAAGAAATCGCTAGGAAGACAGGGATTCATCGGAATACCGTTTCCAAGTATGTTTGGGGATTAGAAAGAGCTGGAAAAGTGAAAGTTTCAAGAAAAATCGGTAGAGCAAAAATGTATACCACTATTAAGAAGGATCTCTGATTTTCTGTCTCGCAACTGCACAGGCAAGGTCTGGCATCCGCGCGAGTCGTCTTCTCGCCCAAAAATAAAGAATTTCAAAGTTTTGACGAGAATCGATGGGAAATAGGCAAAATCAGGCATCTAAAATGCCTTTGCCGAACAAAACAACCAATATGATCAAAACAATTACGCCTATTGTGCCGCCACCTACAACCAACCCAACCCACCAAGGCGTCACAAGGTCACCAACCGCCTGCCCCCACTGTTGCGTGTAGTCAGTTACGTTCATATGCCCTGTTGAGACTAATACAGAGCCAATGCCCAAGATAAGAAGGGCAACCAGCGTAGGTAAACCAAGAATCAGTACAATTAGACCGCCAATATCTTTCGCCATTTTCGTGTATTGCTCAAAAATAATGCGGATCAGCGCTCACTTAAAAAGTTATTCCTAGGCCAGTTTTACATATAGAAGAGGTATTTGTTTTGCGGTGATATTCCCGGAGGAAGCTCCTTCAAAATGCTTCCAACCTTTCGCGAAAATTCCAATGTTATCGGGAAAAGACTGCAGAAATCAGCACTGTTCACGTTAAGCTTTGAGAGCATAAGAATCTCAGAACTAAGCGTCTCAGGTGAAGTGTCCCCAATGTGCTGGATTATCTCTAAAGGCAAAGGAACTCTCGGGCCCGGATATACCTTCAAGAAAGGAGTGTAGGCTTTTGTGTAGAGTAGCCAAGTCTTGTCCGGAAAAGAGATTCTTGTTCCACGGATGATTGGATTGTAGCCGAGACGGAAGAAGCGAATGTTCTTAGCTCGATTTGCTACAGTGAGAAAATCGCGTTGATGAATGTCGCCTAGTGCCTCTTCAAAACCGTCCAGTTCCTCGTCTGTATATTTGGAGGATTTGTGAATTACAACTCTTGATGGTTTTACGTGAGTGTGCTGTTCATAGAGTTTCAAAACTCTCTCAAGAAGTCTTTTCGCATCGTCCCTTTTCAAGTTGGGAGACTTGTAGAAAGGCCAAGAAAAGCGGTCGCCTTTCAATACGAGGCCTTCGCCTTCGGGAGTAAACACTTGCGCTACGCTTGTTCCCATCTGTCCACCATAGACCGATCTTTCTCGGTAAAAAGAGATTCCTACGAAGCACGTTCCGGCAGGAATTTTATCAGGTCTCCAAGGACGGCCACCTGCCTTATACAGGAGAGCAACCGACAAGTTCCAAGCAAACGTGGCTGGATCCTGCATTGGTGGCTGATCGGGAAGAGTGTACGTGTTTAAAGTGTAGGGCAGAATCAACTGTGTCGGCATCGCCACATCAGGCATCATCGCTCTAGCTTTGAGGAAATGGTGAAAGTTGTCAGCCGTCCTCTTGAATGCTTGTTGATGTTGATTTTCCTTAATCTCCTTTACAAAATCCAACAAGTAGGTCTGCGTCGGAGCAAATTCCTGCTTTACCCTTCCATGCCCAAAACGCTTTCTTCTTGTGAAACGTCTTGTGATTCTGCTCTCTTCTGCAGTTATGCAAAGATCCATCATCTTTTTAGGTGGAGCACAGATTATCACGTCAAGGGTTCGAGCACCTTCTCTGTCCAGGAGAGTCTTTATGTAAGTGATGAAAATATCAACCGCTATCGAGATGCGGTGCTTCACGTCATAATAGCCTTCTAAAGGTGAAACATCTTTGTCTGTTATTGTCTGCCACCACTTGTCAGAGGTAAGAAGTTCACATCTGAAGGGACTGTTTGGAGACATACCCGGGAACCCTTGAGTCCACATAGGAAGCGCCGTAGGTCCTTCAATAGGTTGCTTTAATTGGTCTATGATTGAACAAACTTGGGAGATTGTGTCTTTGTCGCCTACTATCCCGAGCTTAATGGTTTTTTCGGTGGAATATGGACCATATAGGGAGATGCCAAGCTTTGGATCAGCTGCAGGGAAGGAGCCCCCAAAAAGCAACATTGGTTCATCAAGTATTGTGGCAGTGACTATTCTACTGTCATTCAATATGTTCCTCTCCCTTGCCTGTTTCTTCTTCAAATATTTTCGGTGGTCCCCTGATTATAGGCGAGAAGGCTTTGTAGTCGCCGAAAACTCCTCCTATTAGTGATGTTGGAAATGGTTGCGCATCTATCTCGACAAACGAGTCCCCAAAATCTATCTTAATCTTTTTTCCATCTTCAGAGAGAAACCACGCCCAGAAGCGTATTTCATTGAAGTTCTGACTGTTCTTCTGGGATGAAAGAAACTTAGTTGATAAGGTTTTGGCTCTAGGTCCCCTGATCAATCGATACCCATTGTAGCTGAATACCCATCCAGTGTTTATTTTCAGAAAGACTTTGGTGTCAATAACTTCAAACTTCAATTCCACAGATCGGTGAGCCACAAAGCCCGTATACTCTATCAACAAATCCTTTGGAACCCGCCGGTCTGCAACGGGCCATTTTACCTGCTTCATAATGACATCCTTGTTGTAGTAATATCTCTTCTTCTTTGGATGACGCCTACCCACTTCATCTACACACATTTTGAATCTCCGACAGTGCCTTACGATTCCCCAATTTAGAAGTTCCACAAGCCATCTTGCGTAATCTTCATCGTTAAACCACTCTGAAGTATCAACAGATTGAACGTCGTAATCTTCTACAACGCCTTTGAAAGCGTGATTTTCTTTGGATAAATTGACGAAAGAAAAGAGACGTTTTTGCTTGGTAATATAAGGAGGCGGCGATACATTTGGCTCAAAATAGGCCAGTGGTGGACCTGACAGAAGATATGGGGCGCTCCATATTTTAGAGGGGATAGATTCAGCTAGGAAAAGGTTGCAACGGATCTCTTCAATTACTGGGTCAGGCCTCCACGATTCACCGATATTTACCAACGGCGATTGCGCAATTGAAGATTTTTTCTGAAGAGATTCTCGATAAAGAGCCAAAGGAGAACATTCTCTTGGTAATGTTTGACTTGTAAGAGTACAAAGAAGACGTGTAAGCTCAGCATCATAACGTGATTCATCCTTAAAATCAAGGTAGTTACGAAATCTTAGCAAAGGAGGGATGGCACACTGTCTTCTTAGAATGGGGATAACTCGTCCTAAGCGACCTGATGGATCATTGTATATAGCTGCTGCTCTTTCCGCTGTTGGCCACTCTGCCTTGAGTGCTTCAGGAGAAAGTATGATAAGATAAAAACGTGCTTTTTCAAGGCCTTCATCTATCTTTGCTACGATGTTGTCTCCTGGCTTGATGTTCCAAGGAGCAAAAAACACCTTCAGTTTCCGCTCGTTCAGAGAGAAAGCCTTTATGTTAGAAGCAAGTTTCTGGGCGAAAGCTTCATCTGCACTCTGATATGAAATGAATGCGTCTATTGTTTCATCCGACGTGCCCACTCTAATACCTATGCCAAGAATAGCTCAAAACTAAAACTTATCTCTTGCCTTCAACTCTTTTTGGGGTAATACACAGCGGAAACCCTCAAGAACCCCGCGAAGTTGGTAGATATTGTAGGTCTTCGTAATTATTTTGCCCAGTAAATGAAGCCTAGGAGGGAATTAAGTTTGAACGCCTCTCTTTCAATGATAAAAGGAGACCATTCAGAATTTAAATATTCATTAGAATCGCGGGAGTGATATATCAGTTTTCTTCGTCTTCCTCAGACTGCTTCCCGCCCATTAGCCTGCCGATTATTTCGAGTTCTTTCAGCAATGAATCGTACAATCTGTCAAGCATCTCGTTGGAAAAACCCTTGCATCCTAGGACTTTAAGCCACATCAAGTCTATTGTTTTTCTGGCTTGAAACTTGGTCTTGAGCTGTTCAGTAATACTTGGAAAAGGTATCTCCTTCACTTTCTCAAATACATCCAAAATCCTCTTTTTCTCAGTTTCTATCAGCTTGTTGGGATCAGGAACCAAAAGACGATCCATCATATAATCGTGCAATTTCATCCAAGGTCCCTCGCAAGCCACACCCATATACAGCAATTGTAGAATATTGAAGGAGCTGTTCAGCCATAATGACAAGATTTTAGCGTCGGCCTTATTAAGGTCCAGGAAACCCCAAAGGTCAATGCCGGCAGCGGGTTTGTCCGAATAGAAAGCTATCAAAGAAGTTCCAGGTGCTGACAAGTATAGCCTTCTTCCCAGAAGCAGATGCGCTCTTCTTTCTTCGAACTTCTTTTTCCACGATTGCACAACTGAACTGTCAAACTTCCTTAATGCATTCGCTGGAACTACAGATCTTGCCATTTCTTCGATTTCCTTAAACCAATCAACAATTAAGTAGTCCAGCGTTTTATCCACATCAATGGTGTTAGTGTACGAGAAACGCCTCAAAGCCCTTGCAAGATTGCTTAGTGGGACTGCAACCTCGTGTATTCGTTCCTTGTGTCTTGCAATGAGAGTTTTTCCCTTAATCCTGTCTACAATCCAGACGTCAGACTCTCTCAAGCCTCTCTCAGCGCTACTCAGTATGAAGCCGTGAAATTCCCTGAACTTGAAATGCTCTAAATCGCTCCTTCTGGCACTAGTCAATGCGGACAACGGGGTTAACTTCTTAGACGCGAGAACTTCCTCTAAAGAATCCACGAGTTTCAGGTCACTTAAAGAAACAAATGTGTGCCAGTCGGTTGTGTCAGCAGTTAGCTTTGAGTAAGGATGAATCTTGACGACGACATCACTATCCTCATAATCCTTCTTAACGTTCTTAATTCTCTCAGCAATTTCTCTTGCTTTAGATATCTTGTCAGGCAGTTTCTTTAAAACACAAACTTTAGTGATGGCATCAGACCGAGGTTTGATCTTCTTTGCAACTAACAAGATTTCCCTGAATATTACGCTTTCAGAAAAAGCAAGACGATGCCACGTAGTTATGATATATTCAATGTGATACTTTTCCGCCCATATCTTTCTGATTCCTTCGCTTGACCTGACGTGAAGAGCCGTTGCAGGTAAGACAAACGCTATTCTCCCTTCATCTTTCAGAAATCTATCAGCTAGGAGAGCAAAGTAGCCAAAATAACCCATCTGTCCTCCAATATATTCGCGATATTCCTTAAACCTTTCCAGAAGAGCGTTCTTGTAGTCTTCAGGCATCCGTTCCTGCCGTGTAAAAGGAGGGTTCATTATCGTAACATCATACTTCTCAAGCTTAATCTCTTTGGGAATTTCTCCAGTGAGACTCACGACGCCCTTCTTCTTTTTAGGAGGTCTAACAAAGCTTTCCAGATCAGTCTGACCCCTCATAACAAACTCTAACCCAGCAATCGACGGAATAACCCGACTTGGGGAAAGCTCAGTCGAGTCCCAAATTGCCACATTAACTCTATCAGTAAAATACTCAGGTGTCTGAAGAGCAAGGTGACAAGCTGCAACACTGGCCGCAAAAGGCATAACGTCAATACCAAGCAACTCCTGATCCAAAAACCTCTTGTGATCTTTTGGAGAAAACTCGCCTTTCTCTTTCTCTAAAAGAAAACGTTTTCGTCGATATGCAGCAACCAGCAAACCTCCACTTCCAACTGCGAAATCTGCAACTTTCGCCTCAGGCTCATCAATCGCCAACCAAGCAAGAGTCTCAGCGGCTAAAACGTTAGTATAAAATGCTGCAACCGTCTTTCTCACTTGAAAAGGCACTAGATCGTGGAAAATTGTTCCAAGAAGGTCTCCACCAACCTTTTCGGGAGCTAGACCTTTAACAACGGCAATAACCGCTTTCGTTTGATCTACAAAACCCGACGGAATCCTAGACGCCACATCATAAGAAAAGACCGTTCGATAGTTGATGTCCAAGACCTTGGCAAAATACTCATTCAGATCGGAAGGGCGCTTAATCTTTTCAGAGTCTAACTCAGGAAACTTGTCTGGCACTCTTACTGAAAGAACGTGATAAAACAGTATCTGGTTTATGAGAAGATAAGCAGACGCAAGCCTGAGCGCTTCAACTGGGTATTTTTCTCCTTCATATTGAAGGATGTTGCCAAAAACCTCCTTGCCTCCGAACAGGTCTTCAAGCTCCTTACCAGTAAGATATCTCAATGTCGCTGTGATGTATGTGGCAGCGTTTTGGAGGGTTCTAATGATGTACTCTGTGCTTGGTTCAACATATTCTGGAGGTGAAAGAATGTGATCAGCCAGTATTTTCGCTATTTCAGGCAAAGACCCTTCATAAACGGCAAAATTCTTTCTGGTATCCTTCGGCGGAAACATTGCCACAGCTTTAAACTTCAACTTCTGAGTAAGCTTGATTATAACTTCCAGCGGCAACGGCTGAGACAAATCTTCAGGATATAACAGAGCAAAGCCGCCTTTTAGCTCAAGAACATCATACCATCTGAGATAATCATTCTGAATCTTAGAAACTGCATTAAACAAGTCTTTTTCAGTAAACTTCGATTCAATCGGATAGACCCCGCCATTAGCACACCAAATATCCGGTTTTCTAACGCCGCTCGGAGTCTGAATAGATGGAAACGTCTGAGTTTTTACTCCATGTTTCTCAAGTTCCTTTGCCAACAGGTTCGTGATTGTATCTTCAGTAGGTTTGGGAATCGTGATTTTTCACCTCTCCTTTTTGTTTGAGGCTTTCAACTTCCTCATGGTTTCCTCAATCAGTCTCAAGTCATGCTCGATATACTCTTTCTTCCAATTCCTCAACCTAGAGACAATCATCAAAGAATGGACAAAAGTCGAAGGTTTTTCAATAATAACTTCTAGAATCTTCCTCTTGCGGGACATAAGAAAGTATTTCCACATCGAAGCTACACCTGAAACACAAATAGAAAAAACCTCTTATAAATCAGTTTATACACATCAATTGTCGAAGAACAACCAATGAACCACAATCGTGATTACACTACATATAAAAAGTAAGAACCGGTGGCATAGAATGAGAAGGCCATCACAAAAAGTATTGACCAGAGAGAAACGACTCATTGTCAGTTTTAAACGATGCAATCCACTTGGCAAGTGTACCTATTATTATGAGGTGAGGATTGGTAGAGGAAAGACAGTGCAAGATAAAGACATTCAGTATATTAAAGACACTAGATCAGGAAAGGCTAGAATAATCAAGCGATCTGATCCAGAGTTCCAAAAGTGGCTCAGCCGCTTTTCACCTGAGGAAAGAAATCGCCCTGTTCCGGCTAGAAGTATCGACCTTGTATGTGAAACGAGTAAGGATATATGGATATTAGAAGCAAAGGTCTCCTTAGACCCGTGTGCCTTTGGTGAAGTCTTGCAGGATGAACTACTCTACAAGAATGAAAGAAAGCCTTCTAAACCTCTAAAATTAGGCATTATCTGTGAAGAATCTGATCCCTACCTCGAACAACTTTGTCAAAAGCATAACATAACAATTTTTGAGAAAACTGAAAAATGTTTTCGCGCTTTAGGATAACATATGTCGCAGTGGCAAGTCTTCTGAGCCCTCTAGGTTATTCACTTAAGGAAGTCTATGACGCAGTTAGGGGGTATCATCACAAAACCCTAACAGGATACTAAGTTGCTTGAGTCATACTCTCAAATGAACATCTCGACAAGCAAGAGGTGGAAATGTCTTCTGACTCCATTGGGAATAAGGAATAAGGCCTATATTCAAACGAACTGAGGTTCTAATATGGGCGTCCGTTTCGTCTAGGGTAATTTACAGGTTGACTTTTCAGAAAGTTGTCTATAAATTTAAATTCTGTTCTTCTCTAGTAAGAAAGGTGAGCCAAAGTGAGCTTACTGTCTGACACTTCTTTCAAAAAGTTAGTAATTCCTAAAGATAAATCTGAAGATGCTAAGAAATGGTTTGAGAAGAGGGATTGGGTCTCAATTAACGGAAGGATATTGATTCACCCATTTAGCCTCATGAATCTGGGTCCTTTCAGTTACGATTTATGCGTTGGAGACGAGATTTTCGCTCTCAGAGCGAAACAGAAGATTACATTGAGTGCAAGTAAAGAAGTCTTTATTGAACCTGGTGAAATCTTCTTGATTTTGACCCAAGAGTATCTTGGTCTTCCTCGTGAGTTTGCGGCTTCGGCGATGCCGAGACTTGCCTTTGTTCGGGAAGGAGTGATGCAGAGTATGACAAAAATAGATCCAACATGGTATGGAAAGATAGTAGTAGCCATTACAAATCATTCCAAAGACCGTTTTCGATTGAAAAAAGGGCAAGCTTTTTCCACTTTGACAATCCAAAGGCTGGATAAACCAGCATCGAAGATTTTGAGTCCCAGAGATACCCCATCGTTAGGTAAGGAGTCTATAAAGTTTTTCTTGCATAAAAGGGAAGAAATATGAATTTTGCGTTGTTACGACTGATGAAGATGAGGTCTTTGGTAGGAGACCTGGAGTGGCTTGATAGTTAACTCTGTTAGCGGAGCGAATCCGTCGGAGACTTGGGTTAAGGCTATCGACTTCGTCTTCAAAAGTGGCAAAAGGCAAAGTGGATTAAGCAGAGAGGTTCTCAACTTCGTTAGTGTGATACAAAACCCTCTGGATATCTCCGTAGAAATCGACGACCTTTTTAGGAAATACATTGGAACTAAATGGATTGGGAAGGGAGCGAACTGCATTTTCCCAGTTACATTGAATCATGTGAGCACTCATTTATGGTCCAAAGATTATTGGGGAAGGCTGAGAAGATACAGAGAAAAAGTTGATCAACTCGGCTTTGTTGTTCGTAGGCTGAAAAGTAAGCCTCACTCAAAGCAATTGTGTTGTGTGACTTTTGATCCAGAGCTTGATATGCAACCACATAGGCCTTTTAATCCAAGGATGCCTTGTTTGATTGCTGTTGACATCAAATTCCGAGACGGAAAACTCAACTTGTTCGCAATGTTTAGGAGCCACGATTTTGGGAAGAAGGCTTACGGAAATTTCATTGGTCTGGGCAAGCTGTTGAGCATGCTTTCGCGTGAAACGGGTTATGAGGTTGGAGAAGTAGTCTGCTTTTCTGTATCAGCGCACATCAGGATGAAGGAATTCAATTCTGTTCGATCTCTTCTATTAGATTACAAGAGACCTGAGTATTGCTCAATGAAGAAGTCTGTCAGGACAAACACTTTGGAGACCTACAATTCGGTTTAGTTGCGGTAAAATCGCGATATCTATGAAACATCATTACCCGGCAGCCACCCATACACTGCTGGTATGCCTTGCAACTGCGACATTTTTTTGGTGGATTAGTATGGAAGAATCTGAAGAATTGAAACATTGGAGAGAATTTCCACACGTCTGCCAAGTTGAAGGCATACGTTCTGATATTTGCTCCTGAAAATGCTTGCAAACCTGATGACGCAGTACAAGGGAAAACCTCGCCGAACGCATCTATGTGCACACGGTCTTCTGCTGCAAGACAAGATTGATGACCTGGCAATTGGCCAACTAACGGAAAGTCTTGTCGAGTGCAGAACCCAGCATCAATATCAATGCCAAATCTTTCCCTAATCCTTAAAAGTTGCGCACTTAGCCATTTTCTTTCCACATAATCGAGCGAGAGAGTATCAAAAGACTCTCGTGCTCTTCCAGTTGGTGATAGAGAAAGAAGCCTAAATTTATTGCATCCCATTTGATGGGCCATTTCTATGATTTGGGGAAATTCTCTGAAATTTAACTTCATTGGAACTAAATACGCTCTCACGTTGGCATTTTGATGGAGAAGGTTAATTAACCCATTCTGAGTGGCTTTCCAAGATCCCTCCACAGAAGTGATTCTATCATGTGTCTGAGCATTTGACCCGAGAACGGTAACACTTATCTCATCAGCGAATTTGGCGAGCATTTGAGCATCCTTGAGACTTAAAAATGTTCCATTAGTGTGGAGGTGAGTTTTCAAATCTAACGTATCCTTGCAATGTTTTAGCAGTTTTACTAATCTGTCTTTATTGGTTAATGGTTCACCTCCTGTAAAACCAGCATTTTCCAACCCTAACAAACTGGCTTTGTCCAGAATTGTCCTGATTTCGCCAAAAGTCAATTCATTACCTTTCATATTTGACTGTGCCGAACAATGGACACAGGAAAGATTGCACTTTTTCGTGATCTCGATATCTATGTGTTTGAGCTTTCTTTCGAAAGTTCCCGTTTAAACATCCTCCTTTATTTCTACTTACTGAACTCCTACTGACTTAACCCTCAATCGAAAACTACGACTACCTTAATTTGATGACTCGTGTTGCATCTTTCCAATCGAAGCCTTTTGATAGTCCTTGGTAGATTTGACCATGTTTCTCTGAAGTCAATTTTTCTACGCGCTTGATCTCTGAGAGATAAAAGGGAGTTGCGTCGGGAGTAACATCCAGCAAAAGTACAAGGCGTCTGGCAACATCCTCTGGGAGACGTTTCCAGCCTCGGAAGAATTTGTCTATCCTGTATCCGTTCAAATAAGGCACCAAATCTGCCAGACGAAATCCTGGAGACACAAACCTCCCAGATCTGGCCGCGATGGCAAAATCGCCATCCTCAATTTCATAATACCAACCCGAATGGTAATAGCCTGTCAGGATTCGAACTCCGCTTCTCCTTGCCGTGCAAAAGAGCTGATATTTGATTCCATTGCATACAATTCTTTTTCTCATGGTTTCACTACAGAAACTAAAAAGCCCGTATGTAAATGTCTCAAAATTAGGATCTGCCTTCGGGTCATTTTTGTTTGATATATCCCTAATTGGCACGTTAGAGTTAGAATCGCTATAATAGTATGAAAGAGTTGCGCCGGCGTTTGCATCATGTTTAATGGAAACCCAGGGTGGATTTGGCGGTCTAAGATCTCGATGCAACCTATTCTTCTTGGTACCCAATAGGACGCCTTCTTAGTTTAGGAATGAACCCAGCTGATTTTTCAGATGTCAACCGAGCCTCTCAAGCAGCATCCGCAACCTTGTTTTCAAGGACGTATGCAGCTACTTGGTTTGGCTGAACGTGGGAGAGGGGGTTCTAATTCAGGGCGACCAGCTACGAGGGCTGCCCTCTCAATCCAATCTCCCATATTATCGTATCCGTTATCATTGACCCAATCGTAGACGGGGAAGACTTCTGAAAATTTCTTCCCATCTATTTCTAGAGAATCTATGTCTCCAGGCCTGTCTGTATCGCCATTTTGGTCTTTAAGGTTGTGAATGCGAATGCCCACTATTCCGTTGCCTTTCTCGAGGCTTCTCTGTATTTCATATATGACCCATTTTCTACTCAAGGTCTCTTCCCCTATCAGCACTACAGTTACTGATGTCCCTTCTATCTGTCGGTCAATCCATCTCTTCACCGCCTCGTCACCCTGTCGTTGTACTGCTTCCCATTCAGCAGAATCCCAGAAACCTGCAGCTTCTCTATCTTCCTTCGTCACCCAACTATTCCTAACTTGAGCAGCTCTCCACGCATCTCTTTCGTAGTGAAAACTGAAGAAAACCCTTCTGGGCATTTTATCACACGTTTAAATTTGTATATTCGGTGCTTAAATCAGTTTTCCCTGGGCCAGAAATTCAGTCGAAGCAACTAGAAGTACCATAGCTAGCAGGAATAAGTAGAAGGGTAGTACTGATTTACTGAACATGATTTGAGTGATACAAGGAACTTTTTGTGAAAAACGTTCTTTCAGAGTTTCCTTTAACCTAGCCTCCAATTTACTTCTGTCTAGTTCCAGTAGGAATTGGTCACTTTTGGGCCTGTTGTTTATTACCCATTCGTAATGTGCTCTGTATAGCTTTTCTAGTCTTAAAAAGTAGGAATCATAAACCCAGAAAATCAACCAAGGTATAAATGCCAAAAAAGAATGATAGATATTCCCTTTGAATAGTAAAGTGCCCACAATCAAAGTAACTGCCCATGCTTTTATGTAAAACTGATTGTTTGCCATTCTCGAAATAATATCTTGTACAATTTCGGCTTCTTTAAACAAACACTCTTGTAAGGCACTCTTATCCATAGTCATCACACCATACTTTCTAATTCTATTGCTGTCTACTTTGTATTAAAGCTGCACCGTAGTTTGATAGAGTTTCGAACTCCCAAAATACTTTCTACACACGTCGAAAAAGCGGCTATCATTTTTCACTCAAAACTTTTATCTCGTGGAAGCATCTCTAACATAAAAAGGGACACGCTTTGAATTCGAAGCAAATTCTTACCTTTTCAGATTTCCCAAATGTTACGACGGGAGTTTTTATTTCAAAGGAGAATTTGCTCATGACAGGGCATCAGAATGGTCTGGTTATCAAGTGGGATACAAACAAGGGAACTTATGATGTGTTGTTTAAATGCCCGTCAAAAATTGAAACCATTTCTCTTGTTGAAAGTAGGAAGATCGTTGTAGGAAGTAATGCTGGGAATCTACTAATCATAGATTTGGGGAATCCAAAAAATCCAGAAATCATTCAAGAGGCAACCTATAGTGTACATTCTCGTATTTGGAGAGCATTATCTCCTAAACCAGACAGCATAGTGATGACTTCAACGTATGGCGTAGTGAACTTGCTGCGCAAGCAGGCAGATGGTCAATGGGAAAAAGATTCTCTTTCTGGCCATTCAAATAGTGTTTTTGGGATAGCTGGTTATGACGGTAACTTGATGTCTTCAGGTGATTATCGGGGAAATATTCTGGTTTGGGAACCGGAGGCGGATCTGTACAAAACCATACAACGGCTAAAGATAAATCAAGCAGTCGAAGATATAGCTTGGCATGGAGATGAAACTTTTGTAGTTATCGATCAAAGTGGACGTATAAGCTTATTTGAAAAGCTTAAAAATGTCAAGCAATGGCAATTGGTGTTTGAAATTGACAATGCAAGCAGTTCTGGCAACTGTATCCGTATAACCGAAGATGGTAAGACAGTTTTTGCTGGAACAGACAATGAAGTAATTCAATTCGACATAGATTCCCAACAAGTTGGATTAATAGATATCAAAGGAGCCACAAGAATATTCTGCGAAGGAAATCGAGTTTATGTGTTGACAAAGGGTGGATTTCAGTATTTTGAAAGAAAGGAGATTGAGGTTCCAGCCGCTTTCATAAAGTACAGGTATGTGAAGATCAGTCTAGTTGGGCATACTGGTGTAGGAAAAAGCACTTTATGCAATTTCATAACTACGGGCTCACCAGGAAACGTCAAGTCAACTTTTGGCAAAAGAGTATGGACATGGACTGTGCCGAGTGACGACAAACTTGAAAAACGCGTTATCTTCCACGACCATGGCGGGCAAGAAACCGTGCTGGGAACTTTCTTGCCACTTTTGGCCGACTCTGACATTATACTTGTTCTCTTTCAGAAGAATGATAAGATTACTTTCACTACAGCTCTTGAGACTTTAGAGCAACTCAGAAAAAGCCTGAATCCCAAGACCAAGATCTTCTTTGTACAAACCTTCGTAGATCAAGATGTGCACGACTTTGATGAAAACGTTCTCAAGAAGATCATTGAAGAGAAAAAAATCAGCGGCCACTTTGAAGTATGTCCCCCTACTGGACAAGGCATTGAACTTCTTAAAGCCCAATTGATGAAGGAGGTTTCTTGGGAAGATGCGAGAATTATGATCCAGTCGCAACATGCAGATGGCGCGATAAAAACAATATCAAGCCTTGTAGAAAAGGATGTCAATGTCATCGCTTTTGATGATCTTAAGGATTATTACTTTGAAGTATTAGGATCGAAAGTATCTGCAAGGCATCTCAAATTTCTTTTGCGAGACCTAAACAATCAAGGTATAATTGATTACCATCCAGAAGTCAGCAGTTTGGTAATTATCAATGACGAGGAGTTCAACAAACTGCGGACAAATGTACCTATTTTTGTAGAAACAAAAAATGGTATTGTTTCGCTGGACGTGCTTGACAAGCATTTTGACCACTACGAATATTTGACAATTTTGGATTTGATTTATCAAAACTACAAGATAGCTATTAAGAATCGCGACGTCAGGATATTCCCTGAAAAGCTGAAAGCCAAACAGATATCAGTACCGGAACCTTACAGCACACTTCTAAAAGATCAAGCTCCAAAGGAGAGATTTTTCCGCTTTCAGGAAGTTGAAATAAGTCGTTTGATTGAAGCTCTTTCAGAACTAAATTTGGGTTGCGTTGACGCATCTCAGACAGATGGTCTCTTTTCGTGGGGAGAATTGGCATGTGTATACTACAGCTTCCAGACACTAGGCGATGCTATTAGAGGCTATAAAGTAAACTGCACATACTTTATCGGAGGCAAGAAAAAAGAAACCGTTCTTCGTCTTGAAAGAGAGTTTGAGGGCATTATCGAAGGTCTCTATGGGCCTTTTAAAGACAGAACATCAAACCAAGTTAAAAAAAAAGTTTTAAAAAAGGAGACTAAATTCGATGTTGCTCTGTCTTTTGCGGATGAACAAAGAGACTACGTAGAGCAAGTTGCTTCGATTCTTACGAGCAAAGGGATTAAGGTTTTCTATGATGAATTTTACCGGGCTCAGTTGTGGGGAACGAATCTTCCAGAATATCTTCATAAGGTATATTATTCGGAGTCCAACTACTGTATTATGTTCATCTCAAAAGACTACGTTTCTAAGGCCTGGCCATCGCATGAACGTAGAAGTGCTATTGCTAAACAAATAGAACAAGCGAATGTTCGGGAATATATTCTCCCAGTCGTATTTGACGACTCCGAAGTACCAGGCTTACAACTCTCAGACATAGGTTATTTGGATGCTAGAAAGGATACCCCGGAAAAGGTCGCAAGCTTGTTTTTAGAGAAATTGTACAATATACAGTCGGTTAGTGAGACTTGAACCCTTTTGGGTATTAGTCCCATAGAAGCCTGAACCATCTCAGGTTCCAGTACCGGCGGTTTCAAACTCTCGCTTCAGACATTTTTTGATTACTATCAATTTGCGAGTAAGAAATAGAGTAATTGCGATCAAACAGCCACGTTTTACTAGCATTTTAGCTATTCAGACGAGAGCCCAAGAATTTTGGCCGGCATGTTATGTTACAAATATGGCATCAAAAAGATTCGAATACAAGCTTGCCCGTCCTCATACCTTAATGAGCTCAAATCCAACATTGGCATCCAGAAGGCCTAGTTCCGAACGCTTATTCTAACTGCTGCTATTTCGGCGTGAGTCTCAGTAATGAACAGCTGACGACCCTTGAGAAACTTCTAGAAGATCTACACCTAGACTTAACAGGCTTCTTCCTAAATGCATAAGAGGCCAGGAAAGCAATATACTAAGAGCGCTGACTAGATGGTTGGCATAATCTGGAAATGAGTGGGGGGTCCTGTATGGAAAGGAAGCAAGTCTTGGCCGTAGCAACTGCTATTTTCGGAACTTGCATCATACTGGGCGTATTGTTCTTGTATATACTGCCGAGTCTTAATGTTGTTCTCAACTTTGACACGACGACGTTTGGCACCGTTCTAACCATGGTAGGCGCCTTAGGAACCATCTCAGGCATTCTGCTGGGAATCTACGATCTTAGATTACAACGCAGATTGGCTAAGGAAGCTCTCAAGAAAGCAGACCTCGGCGTTCTAGTAGTGTATGATCGACAAAGTGCGCGGTCCATAATTCCTGATCCTGAACTCGGAGAGATCAATTTTGGGTGCTCAGTAGGTGAGAAAGACAGAGTATTCTGTTCGATTCCTTTTGAAATATACAACAGTGGCGAGCTCTCTGCAGAAAACCTTTCAGTTAGGCTAATGTTTCCGTTGGCACTTAGGGGCCTCAAGGAACCAATGAAGACCAAATATGTCGGGATAATGGGTGCGGAAAACGCGTCCAAGAGGGTTGTTTACAGGGACGAGCATTATGAATACGTTGAATATTTGTGTCCGGACTTAGGGCCTCATATGAGATGGCGAATCCAAGAGCAAGTTGACATCAGCTATCTATCGTCATTTTCAGAGTCGGAGCTACAGAAGCTTTCAGACGACAGGTTTCTATTAAAGATACGTGCGACTATCCCTCCGAGCATCAAAGTGCAAGTTCACATCTGGGCAAAACACATCAAGCCAATTTCAGGGTATTTCCATATCAACCGCTTTGATGCTGGCGATATGAAAGAGTTACAAATCAAGATAGAAGAATATCGAAAAAACGCTCTCAGGAACGCTCTGGAGAAATCGGGTAAGGATCCGAAAAGCTCGGAGACAGAGACAGCCGAGTTGCTCAAGGATGCTCTTGCTGTAATGCCACGATTGAGAAGAGTTACAGCTGCCAAAAACGGATCTTCTATTTATTCAGATAGCCCCCAGCAAAATGCGGAAGTGACGGTTCTGGAGACTTCTGGGTCGAAGCATTATGGACTGAGATTACCTGATGGATCAGTCCTGACGCGAAAAGTGTCCGACGATACGGTTCTTTTCAAAAAGTGTCCTGACGGTTCGGTTCAAGAGCTTAAGAGAAAGAAGAAGGACAACAATGATTCAACTTGATCAAACAAATAGTCTGCGTTTCATCACTCCTCATAATATCATTTGAACTTTACTATCTGTGCAAAACCTAATTCAGAATCATTGGCTTTCCGCATAAGCAGACACAGTGCTTCGATTGAGAATCTCTCAAAGTGACCTATGGTCAGATCACTACGGGGTCTTCGAGTTCGCATACACACAAGGAATTAACCGAACATATTTTGATCCAAGACAGGATAAAGATAAATCGATTCAAATCCTTATTAGCTGATAAGGATTGCAATGGAACTGCAAGAAAGGGTAGCCATATTGAAGTCAAAGCTGAGAAGACAAGTGAAAACCAGCGATGCACCTAAGATGGCATTCTTAGCGGTCGTCGCCTCTCAGAATGGCACTGTGATGGCAGATTCAGTTAGCACCTCTTTTCGTGCATTTAAACAACGACACGGAAATGAAAAATTTGACGAGATTTTGAAGGATTTGAAAGAAGACGGAGTTATAATGGAAAAACAAGGTCTAAGTTTCTCCGTAGTTAATGAAAAAGGGGAATATGACTACAAAACTGGTGAGGAACTATCAAAATATGTTGGAGAATTGATCTTCGAGTCTATTCCGCAAATACAAACGATTATTGATGAGATCGCAAAAGAGCCTGAAGGTAACGAGTTTCTAAAGTCCATTGCAAAGGAAAAGGGGGTCCTTATTCTTGATGGACAAGAGCCCAGAATAAAGGACATTGTTGGAAAACGGACCTACGATCTTCTCATAGAGAGGCTCGTAGAGAATAACATTCTAATAGAATATGCATGGCAAAGCAGAAAACACAGCTATAGTGGGTATAAGCTCTTGCCATTTGTGGATTATTATCTGAGAAACAAGCTGGGAATAGCCGAGCTCACAGATGACCAAAAACTCGTTTTGTGTTACATTGGATGCATGAATGAGATTTTCAGCTATCCGACAAATTGGTTTGTTCGTTTTAATTATTCAGATGAATGCAACCGCAAAACGCTTGATATTTGTTCTCTTCATAGAAAATTCCTGGCTTCTATGACGTATAGAACAGACGAGGACATCCAAAGAATCGTTGAAGAATTAAAGAAAGCAAATCTGATCAGTGAAGTGGACTTGGACTATACAAAGGGAGGTTCTCATAGAGGGATAATAGTTCAGCTAACTGAGTTTGGACAAAGAATAGCTGGGCAGACAAGAGAGTATTTAAAAGAGAAAGTCAGAGTTAAGGTCGAAGAGATTTTCTCCAATACTGAAAACAGGGTTGCGTACTACCTTTTCTGCAGTGAAAAGATTCCTCTAAAACTGCTGTTCTTGGTTAGAAAGGAAAATATAGATGTTCTTCAAAAGGCTGGATTTATTGGCCAAGAAAATGAGACGTTTATAGCGTTCAAAGAAGGAACAGTTTATCACAACTATATTGGTTCAGGTATCTCTTCTGAAAAGATCAAATTCGAGTTGAAGGAAAAATGTGTATCTCTTCTATCACAAGAACAGAAAATGTTTCTGGGATTTTTATCAAAGTGCAAAAATGTGGTTTTGGGAAAAAATATAGATTCGCGACCTTGGAGTTCTGTGACGACCCGAACACAAAAAGGCTATGATTATGCCTATCGGAGCCTAATCATCAACTTACCTTATCTCCAAAAACTATTCTCCTATTTGACTGGTTTGTCAATTGAAGATGTTGAGAAGATGACTTCTAGCTTAGAGAAAAATTCATTTTTGGTCCAAGAGAAGGTATCCTGTAGTTTTCCAGGGCATGCCATAATTTATAGAATTCCAGTGAAGCTTGATCTTGATATCGACATGGCTAGTCCAAAATCAAAGGCGAAGGATTACATAGAGTTCTTATCTAAAGATATTGAAAAATATTATAATCAATTGATTTTTCTTGACTGCTTAGTTCAAACTTATGAGAAGCAACAATGTGATTTTCTAGTTGACAAATCTTTCATCAAGTATCTCCTCGAATCCTTGAACTATACTCCACCTTCGAAGTATCTGCCGATTTACACAATTGAAGATGAAGTAATAACAATTCATCCATTGATTAAGGAGGAGTTAGAAAAGGAAATATATGAGACGAAGTCGAAATTGATAGAGCCCATAAAAACTATGATTCTACAATTAACCGAAAAGTATCAAAATAAAATCTCATATAACTTCACAGAAAAATCCACGAAGGAAGGCTATTTTATTGTTGAAATAGAAAGCCCAGATCCCTCTGTGGGGACGGTTTCCTTGGTTGTTATGTCTTGGGCAACGGTCACAGATGCACAAAGAGTCAGTACCATCTGCGACAGGAGTAATACAATCAACATCTTTGTTCTTTATCCAAATTATCCTCAAATTAAAAGGGCGTTTACCAATGGAAAGTACAATTTGTCCATTATTCGAGGCAAAGTTGCTTATGTCTTCCGTAAAAGGTTTGACCCAATTTCTGAAACGATTTTCACAAGTCTTGAACGGCAATTTAGAATAGTAAAAGAAGAAGAAAAAGTGAAGGATGAATTAGAAGAAATCCAAGAAAAATTTCCAAACCTCACAAAGGTCAGAAATGCAGTCTCTGAGGCAGAGAAACTGCTAAGAGACGTTATACGACCTCGCCTCATAGCAGAGTTTGGTGATAATTGGCAAGACAAAATTAACCAACGTTTTCGCAAAGCGCAAAGGAGAAAGCAGGAATGGGAAAAGGAACACCTCAGTGAACAAACGGATGTTCTTCAAGGAATCTCTCTTGGAGACTTTGCAGCATTATTTGAGGATAGAACATTTTTCTTTATTAAAGATTGCTTCAAAAACTCAGAATTAATCAAAGCTAGTCTTAAAGTATTTTTGAGCAAAAAAGAGTATCATCATGGTAGACCCGAAAAAGATCTCTCTCAAGAGGAAGTAAGTGTTGTACTTACCGCTTTTAGAAATCTCAAAGAGCTGGGAAGCTTTGTTGAGTGATGTTTGAACCTATTTGGGTATAAGTACATAGAAGCCTGAACCGTGTCAGGTCCCAATACTGATGGTTTCAAACTCGGTTCAAACTTTTTTCGCGTACAGTCAATTTGCAAGTAAGAACTGGCCTAAAGGTGATTGAAACGACTATATTTTAATCGCATTTTCGCTATGTAGGCGAGAGCTCGAGAAATTTGGCCAGCATGTTATGTCCCAAATATGTGTCTTTCAAGACCCTCTGCTTTCAAATTTCGTAGGCGCGAAAGAAGACCATGCCGAACTATTCCTGGCAGAAAAATCTTCGGCTCTTACCATGCCCCTGTTTGATTTAATATTACCTTCTCATGTCAAGGCTTGCTAAACATACGTGCTGCGGGATATTTTCGGCCCTTTTTTCTAATAGTCTAAAGGATTTTAACACTTGAAGTGCACGTGCCTTCAGCTCAGTTCAGTTCATCAATTTCGTCGAAGAGTCCTTGCTCTGTAGGTTTGCAGATTTAATGCGCCGCAAGAGCAAAGATGCTGGCTCATCGTTTGGATTTCGGTGGAACAAGCTCTCCTCTCCATCCATGCTCGTTCTTTTCGTAGTGAGAGGGAATATTCCACAACCATCTGGTCTTAGCTAATCGTCGAATCTTTACTCAACAAACGCGCGAGTGAGAGCACGATAATTCTATCATAGAAGATGCCTTAAACGATATATGCTCTTGAGGATAGATACAACTGAGGGTAGTTGGTGAATGTTCTACCAACCAATTTCAATACGAGAAGCGATTGAAAGCGTCAATGATACTTGGTTTCTACCTGCGATTCAGAGACCATATGACTGGGGGGAGCGGAACAAGAAAGAGGAATTTATCTACAAACTTTTTGATTCGGTCATAAGAGAATACCCTATCGGAACGCTCATAGTGTGGAAAACGAGCAAAGCAATCCCCTATAGACCCTTTCTGGAGGACTACGACGCGGAGAAATTGACACGTATCGCAGATAAAGGACTATGGAAGAGAAAAGACAAACACCTAATCTACGACGGTCAACAGAGGCTCCAGAGTCTTTATTCTTGTCTGAAGTATACCTTTCACAACAAGATTCTTTGCTACGATCTGCTATTCAACTTAAATGTGGAAAAGGAATCTACTGGATTCAAGTTTCTGGAGAAACACAAAGAACCGGAAGCCAACTACATAAGACTCAATGAAGTGTATTCTTGCAACCGGAAGCATGTCGCGGAATTTGAAGACGAAGTGCTTGACAGAATTCGGAAAGTCAAAAATCCTGCTAAGAAAGAAGAGCTTCTTATCAAAGGCAATCTTAAACAACTCCTCAAGATTTTCGTAGAAACGGACACCAGATTGCTATCATATTATCCTCTTGAGAAAGAGATGGATGAGGAGGAAGTCTTGGGAATATTTAAGAGAATAAATACCACGGGCATGCAACTAACAAACTCGGAGATTCTTTTTTCAGAATTGAAGAAGAACAAGTTTGATTTCGAGGAGAAAATGTGGGAAGCCAGCTTGGAAATAAAGAAACAAACGGGAAACGGCTTCTCTTTTGGTCCAGACAACATACTTCAGACAGCACATCTGATCGCGAAGGAAACAGTCAGAATAGATCCTGAACGTATCGACAAATCTGATCGGAAAAGGTTGATTGACCTATGGTCCGACCTCAGATCGCCATTATATTCTTTCTTCTATGATTTCCTATATCGCGAATTTAAAGTCACTCACGAGAAGATAGTCACATACAAACAGCCGATGCTTCCTCTTATTACTTACTTCTACTACATGCGGACATTGAAGAACAAAAAGTTCAGAGATTTCTCTCAGAAATCGCTTGATTGCATGAAGAAATACTTTATAGTCTCCCAACTATGTGACTGGACCCTCCAAGGACATGTCGATGAGTTTCATCGAATCATTAGAAGAGAGTGTGAAAAGAAGGGCAACACTGATTTTCCTTATCAAAAAATAAAGAACTTTGTCCAAAGAACTGAAAAGCGCTATACTGAACCAATAGATGAGTATCTGGATTATCCGTATCATCGGTGGCTTGTGTTGAAGATAATTAGCCCTGAAAGAGCATTTTCATTTGAATGCGATCCAGATGAGAGGTTCAACCCCGAAATAGACCATATCTTTCCCACCACACCTGACAACCCGAATCGTTTTCCCAAGAAATACTTTAGATGGGTCAACACCATCTGGAACCAACAGGCAGTAAAAGGAGAAATCAATAATCATAAGAGAGCAAAACTGCCACAGGATTTCTTTTTGAAATACCCCAAGTATCTAAAAGACTATGACTTCCTGCCCTCTTCAGATCCACGAGACGAAATATGGCAGGCAAGACACGCTCCTGAATTCATTCAGGAAAGGAAGAGAAGAATCCTAAGTGGACTCAGAAGACTTTATGGGTTCCGAATAGATTGACTCAATTGTTAGCGCACTGAACTGCAATTGAGGAAAAGAGGGTATTTGCGAGTGACGTCTCCACTGTGCGACTCTAGCGGTTAACTCGTCGCACGCGCTAACGTATTGAAGGCGTTCGCATGAATAAGACTTAGATTTTTGATGCTAAGCAAAACAGGATAGAAGAAATCTCAGCTTTGAAGATTTCATTGTATTTCTTAGGGTCGGATAGAATGCTGAGTTTTTCGTTAATATAATGGATCGTGAAGTTCCGAATTAAAGAAGTTATTAAGAAGTTTCTAATTATGAAATTATCTTCAGGCTTTCCAGAAAAAGACCCTTTCAAGATGGTTTCAAGTTTTGCTTCAAAATCTTTAAGGTCATCGTATGAGGTCAGTTTACCAATGTTGTTTTCATAGGCTTTCTGCCATGGGCTTCCCTTGAAGATTCTGGTAATAAGTCCGTTTAACGTTTGGGGAAATGTTGATCGCCTTTTCAAGTTTGACTCCAACAATAATGCTAAATTACCTAAGTTGTCAAACATTGCGACGCGAGTGTAAATGTCGTCATGAAACTGAATTAACTTGCTGGAGTTTATAATCTTGGCGAAAAACAGCTTCTCAGTCTCATCCATATTCTGCAACAGAGTGATGGTGTCTTTCACTTTGATACCTGATTTAGTTGCGAATTCCTTAAGATAGTTACCATCAATTATTCTACATGAAAACTCGAACAACCCTTCTTTGACTTTTGACGCTAATTGTTTTTCAGCAGCTGCTTTTCCAAAAGTCTTTACGTCTTCTTCAAATGCTTTTAGAATATTAGGTATGCCCTCATCATAATTCTTCAGGTACATTTGAGCGACTCCCATGTTGTGCAAGGGCAAACCCTTGTGTATCTCCACGTTCTGTTGTGCCTCGACTTGAGCTATGGTTTCCAGCATGTGCGTGTAAACCCTAACAGCATCAGAATACATTCCGCTCCCAAGAAAGTAGATTCCGAGGTGATTCCAGATCGATGCTTCTATTTCCTTTCTATTGCTGCCCGGTATGTCTTTCAAGATTATGTTCTTTCTCTTTGATTCCAGAAGTCCGTCTATAGATTTTCTCAAATCGAGCGTATTGGACATAATCTTCATTAGTGAGGGATTGTCTGTCAAAGAAGTCACGATCCAGAACTTACGAAATATTCCGAGCCAGATATTGAGCTTGGATTTGCCGCGTAAACGGAAGGTGCAGAGCCTGGAAAGCCCTGCTCAGCATCGAAGCTTTTCTTGCAACGTTGACAATAATATTTGTTGAGGTATGTCCTGTTGCCTTCGTTCAAAAAAATTACTTGGTCATTCTTAGAACAAACCGGGCAAACTGGAGAGAACCTGCTCATGTGCTGATGTCTCCTTAGCTGTAGTTACTATTGATTTGACTAATTTGACTTGGGGTTGCCAAATTATCAGAACGTGCGCTACTCTATACTCTCTCAAAATTCTCTAACGTTGAGCCTTTACAACTATAGAAAAAAGTGGGATTGCGGGTGATATCTCCATTGTGGGAGGTTCAAATTCCCACACCCCAATCACTGAGCCGAGGTTTTGAATAATACCCTGACTTGGTTTTCATGGTAGCCGGGAGGGATTTGAACTCTCGCCTTCTTTGAGCGTATTATGGTTGGCTAACTAGCTGTAGGACTTGAACCCGTTTGGGTGTCAGTCCCTAGAAGCTTGAACCGTCTTAGGTTCTAATACCGATGGCTTCAAATTCTCGGTTCAAACTTTTTCTGCATTCTATCAATTCGCGAGTAAGAACAGGCCCAATTGCGATTGAAACGAATAGGTTTTACTCAACTTTTCGCTATATAGACGAGAGTTCAAGAATCATCCCTAAACTCAGCCAAAATGAGCTTATATACATGAGAATGCACGTGCCAAGTGAATCACAGCGCGACCATTAAGTGAAAGTGTTCTGCAAACAACTGGAGATTTGATGACTACCTCTTGCGTTGTTTAGAGGCTTCACTGGTGGCTCGGGTGTACATGTTTGACGAAACGCCTGCTACAAGTCCGCCGATTGCGTCATTTGTGATTGGTCCAAGTTTCTTTAGGATGCCTGGTTTGGCTTGATCAAATCGAACAAACTCGAAAATCCCTTTGGCTCCAGCTATGTAGTTAGCTATGGTCATTCCCAGAAGCTCATCGGTTACAAGTCCCGGTCGTCCCATAAACCGTTCTTGTGTTAAGCCAGGGATCAAACCAGACTTAGCGTCCTCTTCTGCGCGAAAACACGCAACCTCCAAGCAGGAGACGTTCACATCTGATAAGGCTTCAAAGAACTCTTCCTTAAGAAATTCAAGGGCTTTCTCTTTTGTTTCCACACCTGGATGAGGCACATACAGTTCCAAAGCAGCATCTATCAAATCTTGTAGTGTAATCCCTCTTTCCTCAAGATATCTCAGTAAAGGTAAATCGCCAGTTTCCAATTTCTTTTTCGCCATGTTTACACCTTGTTTGTTCTATAAGGCGAAGACTTATAAAGGTTGGCTGGATAATCCATCCAACATGTTAGCCAAAATTCCCGTAAGACAACTTGCAACTATATCGTTGTTGGTTGCTACAGCAGCGGCTGTAAGGGTTGGGATGAACTGGGCTGCGCTTGCTCTGAGTATTCCGATTTATGGCGTTCTGGTGAAGATCGGGTTGACTGAGACTTTGACCTTTGTTTCTGGTTTCGTGTTTGGACCCGTACAGGGTTTCATCACTGGTCTGTTGATAATTATTGTTTCTGACTTGTTTACGTTGGCTGGTCTTTGGACCCCTTTTATTGCGGTAATCATCGGTGTGCTTGGCTTACTCGGAGGTTTGCTTCGTCGCTTCAAGGCTAATCCGAGCATCGTGTTCTTAGGCTTAGCGGCAGTTGCTTTGACGATGATAAGTGAATTGCTTCAGAATATATGGTTTGCATGGTACATGTGGGCATTCTATATGCCCGAGACACCGTTTGTGGCGGTACTTGGAACGGTGCTTGTTGGTGGTGTAAAATCAGCTGTTACGGCACTGATTAACAATGTTGTTCTGTTCATGGCGATCGCACCGACAATAATCAAAGCATTGCGAGAAATGGTAATGCCAAAAACCCTGGTTGAAGAGAAGGCAGTTCAATCATGAACAACTCTCTTGACGAAATTTGCTTCAAGCTTCGACTTTTGTTACAGGAAGCAGTGAAAAGAAATTTGACTGATGGTATTTTGCTTTCTGGCGGGTTGGACACAAGCATCTTGGCGGCGATTGCGTCGAAATCCGTATCGTTAAGGGCATTTACTGTGGCCCTTGAAGGAGCTCCAGCGCCTGACGTTCAATACGCGACATTGATAGCCCGTAGATTGAGGCTAGAGCATGTTGTTTGCTGCCTTAAAAACGATGAATTATATGATGCTGTTCACGTGGTCGTGAAAACGATGAGGTCTTTTGATCCCATGGAGATACGCAATAGCATAGTGGTCTACATTGGCTTGAAAGTGGCGAAGGAACATGGAATAGGCACCGTCATGACTGGCGATGGATGCGATGAGTTATTCGCTGGATACAGCTTTCTTTTCGGCATGGAAAGAGAACAACTGGACTTGGAATTGCGGAAACTATGGGATGTCATGCAGTTCTCATCCATCAAGTTGGCGAAGGCTCTGGGGATAGAAGCAAAGCTTCCATACCTTGATCCCGATTTCAAGTCCTTCGCTATGAAAATTGATTCAAGCTATAAGGTTCGTGAAGAAAAGGGAATTAACTGGGGCAAATGGATTGTTCGCAAGGCTTTCGAAAGCACCTTACCTGAAGAAGTTGTGTGGAGAGTTAAAACGCCTATCGAGTGCGGATCAGGAACTTCGACGCTTCCAAATCTCTTCAATAAGAAAATTTCTGATAAAAAGTTCAGGGATAAGAAACATAAATACCTTAATGAGGACAAAGTGATTATTCGGAATAAGGAACAATTGTTCTACTACGAGGTTTACAAATCAGCTGTGGGCGTCCTGCGTCCTACCGATCTAAAGTGCAAATTGTGTCCTATGTGTAACTCCAATGTAGTCGAGGAAGCCACCTACTGCCGAACTTGCGGAGCTTATCCGATTTAACCATCGGGTGGTTGTCATGTCCCGAGTTGTTGTGTCGTGGAGTGGTGGAAAGGACAGTTGTTTTGCCTGCCATAAAGCGATTTCAGAAGGGTTCGATGTTTCTTATCTCATGAATTTCGTCTCGAAGGATGGAAGATGCATGTCTCATGGGCTAAACTCTCAATTGATCTTAGCACAGTCTAAAGCTATCGGAATTCCAATTGTCCAAAAAGAAGTTGCTTGGGAGACTTATGAGGAGGGCTTCAAAAGCGTGGTACATGAACTGAAACAAAAGGGTGTAGAGAGCGCTGTCTTTGGAGATATCTCCAATATTGCGGGGCATGAGGGTTGGATAGATCGGGTTTGCAGCGAATTGGGCATTAAGCCTGTGAAGCCTTTATGGGGCAGTGACCCTTGGCAGCTTCTCGCCGACTTCATTGAAGAGGGATTTAAAGCACGTGTTGTCATGATGAAAGCGAATTTATTTGGTAAAGGGTGGTTGGGACGCGAAGTAAACGAGACTTTTGTGAGAGACTTGCGGAAGCTTACGAAAAAAGTCGATGTTCACCCTTGCGGCGAACTGGGTGAGTATCATACGTTCGTTTATGATGGTCCATTGTTTAGAAAGCGCCTAAGAATACTTGATTCTGAAAAGAAAACAGTAGAAGGGTTCTGGTTTCTGGATATTACACGTCACAAAACTGTGGAGAAATGAGAAAAATGCAGGGTATAGTTCTGGCCCATAATGAAACTAAAGGCAGAGCCTTTTTAGGTCAGCTAAGTGGAAAAAAACCTTTATTTGCGTGCGTTATTGGCGTGACGGAAACTGCGAAAATTCCTGGCATATCGGCTGCGGGAAAATATCCAGAGTTAACAGACTATACGCCACCTGCTGATGTTGAGCTACTTCTACTCGGAAAATGCAGATGCATACCAGGCGTACCAGTGACACCTGAAGGAATACCCACCCCAGCCTTAATCACAATGTCCGCATTAAAGTTGGCAAATATACCTGTTCTTGTGGTTAGTGGCGGACTCAGTGTGAATCCTCATATCCCATTTTTGAATTTAAATGGAAAACCGGGAAGAGACATAAGAACAGGTAAGGCTGTAGAAAATGCAGAGGAAATTTTGTGGAGAGCCAAAATCGCCGGCCAAAACCTGTCGAAAACGGCTGATTACCTTGTGATTGGTGAAAGCATTCCAGGCGGCACAACGACCGCTCTGGGTGTTCTGTTGGCTATGGGCGTAGACGCTCGAGGAAAAGTCAGCAGCAGCATGCCAAGTAACCCTCATGAGCTTAAGATAGCTTCAGTTGAAGAGGGGTTGAATGTTTCAGAGGTTGAGTTTGGTGATTTGGCGAATGACCCTCTAAAAGCTATTTCATGTGTTGGAGACCCTATGATGTCAGCATTTGTGGGGCTAGTTCTAGGTGCTGCCGATAAGGTTCCTGTTTTGATGGCTGGTGGAACCCAAATGGGCGCCGTATTGGCAGTTATTAAAGCATTGAACCCAAGTGTCTTGAATAATGTAGCCATCGGAACCACTCGGTGGATTATGACTGACAAAACGGCTGATCTGAAAGGAATAATTACTCAAATCGCAGACATCCCGATACTTGCCGCTGATCTCGACTTCAGCCAATCGAGATTTGAGGGCTTAAGGGCTTACGAGGCTGGTGTTGTCAAAGAAGGAGTCGGTGCTGGAGGAGCCGCCATAGCTGCGATAGCGAAGTCGGAAGGCTCGATAAAAAAGGATACTCTACTTAGAGAAATTGAGAGAAACTACGAGCGGTTAGTGGCATCAAAGTGATGAGGTGTAATGCTTAAGGAAATAAAGAACCTGATAGCTTTCCTTACGATAATTCCCGTGGGCATGGATCAAGACTGCCTGGCTGACGCAGCTAACTGCATGTACCTATTTCCACTAGTAGGCGCGTTTATCGGATTGTTGGGAGGCATATTCGCTTGGCTACTACTCGGCATTCTTGATGCCTCGATAGTTGGGGTCTTGACTCTAGGCGCCATTTTACTAATTACCGGGCTTCATCACACTGATGGATTGCTTGATTTTGGAGATGGACTAATGTATCAGGGACCGCCAGATAAGAAGATTGAAATCATGCATGATCAGCAGACGGGCGCTGGTGGCTTAGCGCTTGGTTTACTAACGATCTTAACAACCGCCTTCTGCATAGCACAATTAAGCCAGAACTTCATTGTCCAAAGTCTAATAACATCTGAAGCCTCAGCTAAGCTTGCCATGGTCGTCATGGCCCGCGTTGGAAAATCTGCTGCTAAGGGAATGAACACGTACTTTATTAATGCTATGCATGGTCGCCATCAGAATATTCGCCTTCTGGCTGCCCTTTTGATTGCGTCAGGAATAGCGTTACCGCTTCTGAGTGTCGTCGGTTTTACCGTAGTGATCACGGGTTTAGTTGTTGCCTTAATTCTCACAGCGATTTCGAACAGACATTTCAAAGGAGTAACGGGTGACGTATTCGGAGCTACCAATGAACTCACTCGATTAGCTTCATTAATCGCCATTTTAGTGGTGATCAAATGGGTGTAACCGCGCTAGTGATGGCTGGCGGTAAGGGTACACGGATAAAGACGAAAGAAGAAAAACCGCTACTAAAGGTAAACGGTAAACCATTGATTGAATACGTATTAAATGCCTTGAAAGGCGCTGAAAAAGTAAATGAAATCATTGTTGCAGTAAGCCCTTATACCCCAAAAACAGCCACCGTTGCAAAGAGATTTTCAGTGAAGATTTTAAAAACACCTGGAAAAGATTGGTGTTCAGATGTACAATACGCCGTCAGAGAACTACAAATTGACACAGTCTTAACGATAGCAGCGGATCTTCCTCTTGTTACAAGTGAGCTTATAGAAGGGTTAATAGAATACTATGAGCGATGCGGCAAACCTGCGCTAACGGTCGCGGTGCCTCTGGAGACTTGCAAAAGATTGGGTCTGAGTGCGGATTATCTCTTTGAAGTGAAGGGTAAAAGTGTGGTTCCGACTGGTATGGATGTGATTGATGGAAAAAGAATAGGTGAAGGGATGTTGGAAGAGGAAGTTTTGGTAATTGATGATAAGAGAATAGCTGTGAACGTAAACACCTTCGAAGATCTAAAAATTGCTGAGTTCATGCTACAACAGAGCTCTTCTGGTTCCAAGGCAAGCAGTTAGACTTGAACCCGTTTGGGTATTAGTCCCGAGGAGATCAAAACCCAGAGTCAGGCGAGTCCATACATTTTTATGGTGGTGCTCATGAAAAGGAATTGTCTGACGGGCGATCCGCCGTAATGACGTGATTAGATGAGCATCGATCTGGACATCGAAGAATTGCGAGAAGTTAGCCGAGAATTGGAAAAAAGTATTAGGCTGAAAATTCTGCGCAGGATCCTGAAAATGCTGCTGATTGGCTTCTTCATAGGTCGAGACATTGACAGAAGAGTCTCAGAGACGGCATGTAGAAGAGATCTGATCGTCAGGCGCATACGGGAATACTTTGATGAAGCGGAGCGACTACTCAAGCAACTTGAAGAAATGAGAAGAGTCGATACTTTCACGGCTCGGATGAGTGAAAAAAAACGGATTGGAGCATTGCTGTCGCTTGGAAAGGACTTAAGATTCCTTGTAACAAAGAAAGCTGCAGAAGGACTTGCCCTAGTGGGAAAAGAAAATCTCGGGAAACACAAGCAGGTCGTTCTGAATTGCGTAAGAGAGTACTTGGAGCAGAAAAAGAAAATAGTTGAAAAGCAAGTGGAGGAAATCAAGAACAGTGGCACATATCTTGTCTACACCGAAAAGGAGTGTACATATGAGACCATAAGGTTGTTCGGGGAAGACCTTGAATATTTTGAGTCAAACGAGATTCTGCCAGAGTTCTGCTCCCAAATGCAGACTAGGCTGAAGGAATATCACCAAATCATCTTAGATTACAACAAGGATTTCATCAGACAGCGAAAGAAAGAATATCGCTATCTCTTCAACAAAGACTGTCTCTTGCTCGATGATGAACAGAAAGATGCAGTAGTGACAGATGACAAGTACAACCTTGTGATCGCAGGCGCAGGCGCTGGCAAAACCGAGGTTCTGATCACACGAATAGCCTATCTAATAAGAAGAAAACCGGACAGCGTTCAATCTAATCGAATCTTGGCGATTGCTTACCAAAACAAAGATGTAAAACAAATAGAGCACCGGCTACATGAACGCTACAACATAGATGATGTTGAAGTTAGGACTTTCCACAAGATGGGTAAAGAGATTCTGCAAAGAATAGGAAGGAAATTTGATCGCAGTGGTACAGTAGATGAAAACAAGAAGCACGAAATCATAAGAGGTTTGTATCAGCATAGATTGACTGAATCCGAGTACTATAGACTATTTTTGCAGTATGTGAAAACCCTTCATGATGATGAAAAAAGTGACAGTTTCGAAAACAAGGCCGAGAGCCTAGCATATGCGCAGAAACGTGCCTATTTCGCAATAAACAACACTCGTGTGAACAGCAAGGCTGAGAAAGAGATAATGGACTTCTTTTTAATGAATAAGCTCAACAGCGAGCCTATCGCAATTGATTATGAACCCGATCTCCCTGGGTTTAGACCTGATTTTGGATTGCCTAAATATGACCTTTTCATTGAGCACTGGGCACTAAATGAGAAAGGAGAAGTCCCCGAATGGTTCGACCAAACTACAGAAGCCTACAAAGAGAAAATGCAATTCAAAAAGGAATGGTTTGCCAAGAATGGCAAAACCCTTGTTGAAACATTCGCCTATGAGTATGATGAAACTAATCCTGACAAATTCATCGAGTTGCTGAAAAGGAGAGTTATTGAGAAGTTACAGACAAGAAATGAGGGCAGGTTCGAGTTTACAGCCCTTACTTATAGTGAGCTTGTTGAGGTTGCATGGGGTCCTTACAAAAATCCAGTTGATGATATAGTGAATTTTATCACAAACGCAAAAACATATGGCATATCACCTGAGAAAATCACTGAAAAACTTCGCAATGGCAAATGGTCTCGGAAACAAGTAGCCTTCGGAAATGTGGCAGTGAAAATCTATGCTGATTACAGAGATCACCTAACAAGAGCTAATAAGATTGATTTCGAAGACATGATTAACGAAGCTATCGCAGAGTTAGATGATAACAAGAATCTCTATGCCAACATATATGATCATGTGCTAATTGACGAGTATCAGGACATAAGTGCTCAGAGGTACAAATTGATAAGGAAATTACTTGAGCGCAATCCTACCTGCAAACTATTCTGTGTAGGTGACGATTGGCAAAGTGTCATGGCATTCTCTGGTTCAAACCTCGATTTTTTCGTCAATTTTGAGAAATACTTTGAAAAACCTGCAGTAACCAAAATATCCACCAACTATCGAAGCATAAAGACGATCGTTGATGCTGGGGCTCAGTTAATAAAGAAGAACGGTAGTTGTCAGATTTCAAAAACCACGTTATCAAGCAGAGATGAAGAAAGAGCTATAATGGTGTTGAGATCTCCACACAAAGAAAACTATAGAATGCGTTACTATGAGCAGACCGCTGAAGATTGTTTGACTCGCATTGCTGAGTATATCCGGAAAGGGTTTCTGCCTCAGGACATTCTTGTCCTTAGCAGATTCATGCGTACCAGAGTGCACCGAACCTACAAGTTTCATCATATTATCAGAACCTTACTAGACAAAGCACAAGAAATGGGCATAGATATGATCTGCGATGACGCACGTGATGAGAGTAAGATAAGAGTGCTAACGGTTCACAAGAGCAAGGGATTAGAAGCCAAAGCGGTTCTTGTCCTGAACGTTATCAAAGATGCTTATGGTTTTCCAAGTGAGATCGAAGACAGTTCTATTTATGCTCCAGCAAGAGAAAACTATCCTGAACAGGATCCGAAAGAGGAAGAAAGAAGACTATTCTATGTAGCGATGACCAGAGCCAAAGAGGATCTAATCATCTATACTTGGGAACCATCGAAAAGCGAATTTCTCAATGAAATAGAAGACTACACACAAGAAGAACGACTAAGCTATTAGTGTCCAATGCCTGGAGCATTGGACTTGACCCCGTTTAAGTGTTAGTCCGTAGAAATCAAGACCCAACGTCAGACAGGTCCACTAGACTTCCCGCCCTTTTTTGTTTAAGTATCGGGCTAGACGATGGCGATTTTTCCCGCTTTCATTTGCCATATTATTACCATCAGACTAAGAAGAGCGACCGCCATGACTCCGAGAAGAACAGCAATATCTTCGCCGAAGCGTTTTCGCTGGGATTATAAAACCGCTCTGTGTCAAAATCAACATGGGGGTGAAAATAATGAAAACTGACATCAAAGAAATAAAGCTACAAATTTGGGAGGAAATCATTGGCAATTGCGTTAAATTCGAAGACAAAAAGGATCAAGTGGTTGTAATACTTAGAGCATGTCAAAATATGCAGATAGCTTACCAGCGAAACTCCAAAGAAGGAATCATTCTAAGGAGATTTGGAAGAAAACTCGTAGGACGAAAACTGGGGATTCTTCGAACTGACATCCCAGCGAAACCAATTATTGTAAGAATCATGCCAAAGAAAGATTCGACGGGTTGACAGAAGAAAAGACATAGGCATTGAGAAGTGAAAGTCATTAAGAGCCTTTGGCGACAAAATTTGTCCACGAATGTGGTCCGACGAATTGGTAAAGTCATTTGTTATGCGTATGGTTTGAATTGCCATGCGTCCTTTTGTGAGTAGATTTCTTTCACCATGTCTGTAGCTTTTTTCTTGTCCAACGACAAGAACAGCTTTCCCATATGCTTACAGAATGTCTTGGCAGGCAACATTTTACTCCAATCTGCACAATCATGCAAAATAGTCCTCGCTTCAAAGTCTATAACTATGTGATACTCTCTTATCGTCGCCACAACCAGTTTATCTGTTTCCTTCTCAATCTTCACCTCATTATCTCTGATGCCCTTCGCTCTCTTCAGCCTTCCAGCATCCAAAAAAGAACGCAATAAACTTTCCAAATCAAGCTCCGAAGGCTTGACAAATGCCTCGATTTTGGACTCTTTAAAGGTAGCTGACGTCTTGAAATAGTTTCTTACTCTATTCTTAGCTTCAGCCTGCTCATCCGTCAGAACGCCCAACATCTCCAGAACTTGCAAACAATTCTCAACGGCATAACCATGATAATGATTATTAAAATAACCATAAACCGTCGTGACTTTCTCTGCTGCCTCCCTAACCTTAGGAGCCCATGGCTCCAGTTCCCCCATATCATAACGATAATTGTACCAGGGTCTTACGCCCTTACCATGCCACCTAAAATATGCAAAACTCGCCGTAAAATGCACGTCTGGCGGAAGCAAAGGCTCATCAACAATTGCATAAGCAACATCATACTTCTGCAATAAAGCCCACGTTTCGTCTCTCATCCAAGACAAATCCCTGAACTCTATTGCAAACTGGACGTGCTTTGGCAAAATCTTAAGAAACTCTTCAAAGTTTTTCAGTTTATAATCGTACTTTGGCGGAAGCTGAATTAGCAAGCAACCAAGCTTCCCACCAAGCCGCAAAGGCTCCATAAGCTCGATGAACTTTTCCAAATCTCCTTGAATACCTTGAGCCAAATCCAACTTCTTCTCATGAGTGATCAGCTTGGGCAGCTTAGCTGTATAGACAAAGCCTTCAGGCGAATACCTGCTCCATCCCATCACAGTGCCCTTGGACGGATAACGATAGAATGTGGAATCAATCTCGACAGTCTTGAAAACTCTCGTATAAGCCTTGAGCAGACTCTTATCCTTCTCTGTATAGAAAGGACCCACCCATTCCCTGTAACTCCAGCCAGAAGTCCCAAGAAGAATGTTATTCTCGTTCATGAGCGAACCTCTAACTCTCGGACAACTTCCTCAACGCTGTGATATGTCTTTTCCGACAACTTGGAAAGCAACTCGGACAGGCGCACTCGTTTGTCAGACTCTAGGTCAATCACTTTCCAGCCTTGATGTTCAATAAGCTCTGCCTTTGTGGAAGGAAACTGCGCATCCTCGTTGAGAACTGCTCGCGCAGAATCAATGCCTGTGAATGAAGTCACAGGAAGAAAAACTCCCTTTTCCTTATACGTCTTGAACCTAGCGGCGTCAGTATTCATCCTTAAACCGTGAAAAGTCGCGACTGCAATCTTGGCTTCAGACTTGACGATTTTCTGATCAATTTCTTCCAGTTCCTCATCGGTGAACTGGTAAATGTTGTGCTTCCCTTTACCAAAAAGCCTAGTATAGACAACATCCGATTGCAACGCCGGCATTTCCTTCGACAGATCTACAGAGTGAACTATGCCGATGTTCTCCATAAGATTAACAACTTCCTCCGTCAACTTTCCCCTTACCTCCCATGCAAGACGCACACCTTTCAGATCAACAGTTGAGAAGAACTTCCGTGCTTCCCCTACCTTTTGCTCATCGAAAGCATATCTAGCAGGAGTCTCTAAATGCAAGAATGGTGCTCTCAAAACCCTGCAAACTCCAATCATCTGACTCAAAACCGCATAAGCCTCTTGAACTGGTTTCAAGCCTATTCTGTGTGTAAGGTCTTGGTGACACCTAACGGTAAAGGTGAAATGGGATGGCACCATTTGCCGCCAATGCTCCACCATCCTCGTATCTGGGTACTTATAAAACGTGTAATTTACCTCAACGAAATCAAAGATTCGAGAGTAAGCCCTAAGAGAAGATTGCCCGGGAACCCTAAAGTAGGCCCAACCGCCTGTTCCGATAAGGTATTTTGTCAACAACCGGCACTCTCTAAGAGCTATTTCACTAATGGACTGATTAGCTTTTATCTCCATTTCCTGCGTTCACTTTCACTCTACTCTCTCCACCTCTCAAAGATGTTGTTCCAGTGATAGCTTAAAAAGGCAAAAACACGCCTTTTTCATTCCCTCAAGAAGGGGGAGAGTGAGAGTTCTGTCTCAAAACACATTGGTCAAGTCCTTACCATCGCAAGCACTTCTCACACTAGACATTCCAAATATAGACGAACTGTTTCCAGGCTTCGCAATAGGGAACTTCGCGCTGCTTTACAGCACATCCGCTGTTCTGCCTTTGTCATTTCTGCTTTGTGTTAGGGCTCAATTGCCAAATCAGTTGGGAGGTCTGGGAACTGATGTTGTCTTTGTTGACGGCGGGAACACCTTTAGGCTCTATCAAGTATCTCGTATAGCTCAAATTCATCAACTCGATCCAAGACAAGTGCTGAAGCGTATTTACATTTCCAGAGCATTTACAGCACATCAATTGACATCAATCGTCTTTGAAAGACTGAAAGACACTGTTGACAAATTCAACTCGAAGCTCGTAATAATATCAGACATTGCGGGGTTATATCTGGACAAAGATGTCCCCGCAGAAGAGGCAAAAAGAGTGTTAAGTCAACTCGTGGCTTATCTCTCTAGCTTTGCGGAAGAGAATAAATTGATAATAATAGCCACGTATCCGCCGCACCATCGTTCACGACGAAACAGTTTCCTGCACACACTCGCTTATGGCAGAGCAAACGTGGTGATATCTATCAGACCGTCCAAGTATGGTCAAGATTTTGTCTTGGAGAAGCATACGCACTTCACGTTGGGGCATGCCGAGTTTCCTTCCGAAAACCTCACGTTAACCGAGTTTATTAGGGGACTGTGAGCCATGGGCAAGACTGTTGAGTCTTACAGGATGGCTTTGGAAGATGAAATTCGCAGATGGGACGGATTCGCAAAGGCGTTGCGCAGTGAAAACAGGGCTGCCTTTGAAGAGATGATGGATGCTTGCAGGCTTTCCGCTTCGGCTGGAAGTAACGCTACACAACCAGTGATCTTCGAACCCATGGTAATGTCAATTCTTTTGTTTCAACAGAAGAAGCTGTCCAAGCTAGAGAAGGAATTAAATGCAATCAGACAATCCAGCCAGCACTAAGCATGTTAGAGGCTGGATACTGGATGCTTATCCTTCTGCACTCGGCGAGGTTGCGGTTTGGATTATTGGAGAGAATGGAGAAAGAATTAGGTTAACAGACAAGTTTGAACCGAAAGTCTACGTCTCGGGAAAGGAGGAAGATATAGAAAGGCTGGCGAGCCGTTTGTTTTCCAGCAAGAACATTGCATCATGGATTTTTACATATAAACTTGCACACGCAACTGATGCAGAAAAGTCTAAAGTTCTGGAAATCACTCTTAAAGACTGCAGAAAGACTTCCTCGTTCACTCGCTATGTTTTGAGGATGGGCGATTATCTGTGGTATGAGGTATACAACTGCGATCTGCAAGGAGATCAGAACTACTTCTTCAATCGTGACATATTCCCGCTTGCATTTGTGGAAGTCGAGGCTGAGAGAAGCGGACTAAGATACGTACTCTTAGACTCCGTGGAAAGCATAGACTATGCTGTTCCACCGCTACGAATAATGAAGCTACGCGTGGAGATTGCTAAGAAGGGAAAAATTGCCAACCTCAAAGATCCAATTGCTGAAATACTGGTTACTCAGGCAGATAAGCAAGTAATCATCGATTCCAACGAGGAAGGCAAAAAACTACTACACCTTGTAAAAACAGTTAAAGAGCTTGACCCTGACATAATCTTAACAGTCGGCGGAGACTCATACCTATTCCCCTATCTCGTTCGAAGAGCAACAATCAGCAGTGTTCTTGACAGATTTATCCTAAGCAGAGACGAAGTTCCGTTTGCAACTAAGAACGTGCGTGGCAAAACCTTCTTCTCATATGGGCGAACGTTTTACCGAGCGCCCGCGAGAAGATTGTTTGGAAGAATCCATGTTGACGAAAGCAACACTTTCATCTTGAGTGAATGCGGATTCGAGGGTCTTATCGAGATAGCAAGAACATGCAGGGTCCCATTACAAAAAGCTTCTAGGTCATCGATAGGTTCAAGCATGTCTTCGCTTCAGTTCTACCAAGCCATAAGAGATGACGTTCTTATCCCTAGAAACAAGAGCATACCTGAAGCATTCAAGTCTGCTTATGAGCTTCTTGTTGGAGATCGAGGAGGTTTTGTCTACGAACCACATGTTGGAATCCATGATATGGTTGGCGAAGTGGACTTCGCTTCCATGTACCCATCCTTAATGGCAAAGAACAACATATCAGCTGAAACAGTCCTTTGTAAATGCTGTCCCGATTCGCATCTGCGGATTCCGGAGTTGAATTACCACATTTGCGAGAAACGAGTGGGCATAGTTCCTAAAACGTTGAGGTTAATTCTCTCTAAAAGGCTTAAGTATAAGCGATTGAAGGAGGAAACTCGAGACTCAATTCTCAGAGAAGTTTACGACAGACGGCAAGCAGCTCTGAAATGGATTCTAGTGACGTGCTTCGGCTACTTAGGGTATAGAAATGCAAAGTTTGGAACAGTCGACGGTCACATGGGAGTGTGCGCCTTTGGTAGAGAGGCTTTTCTCAAGGCTTCTTGCATTGCTGAAAGTCGAGGGTTCACGGTTATTCATGGGATTGTGGATTCTTTATGGCTGAAGAAAGATGAAGCCACTATTCACGAATACATCGACTTGTGCCATGAGATCAGCCAAGAAATAGGAGTGCAGCTAAATTTTGAAGGACGCTACAGATGGATTGCTTTTCTTCCCTCTAAGATGCATCCGAGGATAGGCGTGCTGAACAGGTATTATGGAGTAATGGAAAATGGCAAGGTAAAAGTCAGAGGTCTAGAAGTTCGGAGGAGAGATACGCCTAGGTTTGTGTATGATGCGCAGATGGAAATGATCAAAGTTTTATCTTCCGCTAACAGCTCTAAGGAATTTTTGGATAAGATACCTGACGTATTAAGGGTTGTGAAAAACTACCGACGGAAACTACTCAATGGGGAAGTGTCCGTCTGGGATTTGATTGTTACAAAGCACTTGTCAAAGCATCCGAGAGAATACAAGCAGAAAGTTAGCCAGGTAATTGCTGCTGAACAGTTGATGAAAGAGGGAGTTGAAGTTCACGCTGGCAAGAATATTAGGTTTCTTTTTACAGACGCGGAAGACAAGCGGTATGAGCGCAGGGTTAAGGCGGAAGAGCTAATAGAAAAAAGCGTAAATCCAGACATCAGGAAATACTTGCTTCTTTTGTACGCTGCGGCAGCAAGTCTCTTAAGCTCTTTAGGTTATTCAAGCAAGGAAATCTACAACGCGGTTAGAGGATATAGCCACAAAAGCCTCGCAGAATACTAGCTTGTTTGCTGTTTCCACTAGATTCCAAAAACGATGGCAAAAATTACCGTTTCCTTTTGAAGTTTGATGTTCTTCAAGTTTCCAGCAGACATCTGGCGTACGCGCCTTAACGAAAAGCTTATATGATGATATAATAATAGCATATCAGAGTGATATAATGATATTCGGTAGCGTAAAAAAGGTAATAAGTTTCACTCTTTCCGAAGAAAACATCGAGAAGCTCGACAAGACATCAAAAGCGCTGGGAATGAATCGCAGCGAGCTGATTGATCTAATGTTAGAAAAGGGTTTCACTTTTTCTAATGAAGTTGAAAGCACATTGAAAAATATTTCAAGGTTGCAGAAGGAAGCCAAAGAAAAAATTCAGAACGGGGGCACAAAGATATGCTAAACGATGCTTTGCAAATTCTTAGGGCAAGCTTCAACAAAAGACTCTGCTTATATTATGCAGTTGTCTTCTGCTTCACTATGTTTGGATCTATCCCTATATTGTCATTCAAGCTTGTTTTCTTGGCAGCACTCGTTCCCACAGCCATCTTGTTTCTCATGATTATGGGCAGAAACTTCCTGTATCCTAACTTCAAATTCATTTGGCTATCATGGAAAGCACCAAAGCTCCCTGCACCGATTGAATTGAAACAACTCGCAAAGCGAATGAATACACCACTGGAAGAAATAAAAATTATCAATATTAAAGAAAAAAATGCGTTTGCCACTCGCAAGGGTATAGTATTCACAAGGGGACTTTTGGATACGCTGGATAAGGGGGAAATTATGTCGGTTGCAGCACATGAACTGGCCCATATAAAAGGAAAGCACGTAGCTTGCAAATTCATCGCTATGATGGGAGTGATGACCGCGGTTATGGTCGTGTGGTTAAGATTTACTTACCCAATTCTTCTGAACGAAATAATCACTCAAGTTGTTCTACAAACAACATTAGACATTGCAATGCTGGCATTTTTATTCGTCGCAATGATACCTCTGAACTGGATCACGGAACTCAAGGCAGACAAAATCGCCGTGAAATTCGAAGGAAAAGAGAATATGCAATCAGCCCTACTCAAGCTGACGAAACCAGAAGAACAGGACCAACCAAATGAAACACATCCCTCTATCAGAGAAAGGATCAAACATATTCAAAAGATGAAAACATAGTTCTCATCAGGCCGTCATGTATAACGCATGCTATTATCTATCTTAGTCAAGAAAACGGAGAGCGGATGGTTAAGATTGATCGCTTATTGACGAGAGGAGAAAAAGCCGCATTTGTAGGTGGACTTGAACCCATTTGGGTATTAGTCCCGGCGACCGCACTAATAATTTGGGATAAGCTCTCTGAAAGGCTCTAGCCCCCTCCCTTATATATAGATTGAACCTACAATTCACAGTGAAACCTAACGCGCCAAATTCCGCCCCAAAAATTGCCCAACCGAAGCTTACTTATCACGCTTCTTCGTAGAATTCTTCTGCTCTCGGTGGTGTAGCACTTAAGCCTCTACGCTCGCGGATTTGCTTTATTATATCAGCTTGCATTGATTCTGGGACGGGAGCCCAACGACTAAATTGCGTGGCCCAAAATGCCCTGCCTTGTGTAGATGATCTTAATTCATCTGCCAGCCCAAAAGACTCGGCTACAGGCATCTCAGCTTTAACTATCACCATATCTTCCTCAGTTACCATGTCCAGAATCTTGCCGCGACGCTTCTGCACTATTGCAATGACCGAGCTTACAAACTGGTTTGGAACCTTGCATTCGAAGCTTATGATTGGCTCTAGGAGTTTAGGATTGCTCAGCAGAAAACTGCACCAAATTGGACGCCAGGTCATTGGGAGTATCTGTGCTGGTCCTCTGTGCACAGGATCGTCGTGAATCATTATGTCTTCCAGGTTCACTTTTAACCCGTAGGCTGGTTCCTTTGCTAATACCGAGGTGTACACTGCCTCGCGGAACCCTGACTTTACATGATCTAGTACTTCTTCAACGTACTGTCTTCCTTTTATCTTGTTCACAAGTATGTTAGTACCCTCGATTGCGATGACGTGGCGTGCGTCGTCAGTTTTCCAGCCGAACTGTTTTGCAAGAATCTTTTGACGTTCGTCGCGGGTTTGCATCTCGGAAATCTTTCCTGCTTTTATAGCTTCGATAATCTCATCCGGCAGCGTTTCTAATGTCACCCATAACCTGTTGTGTTTGTTAGGGCTTTTGCCCATTATTGGTGGACCTTGATAGTCTTGAGTGATTGTTTCACGATAGATCACTATAGGCTTGCTAATTTTTACCTTCAAAGCTGCTTCCTGCATTCGATATGCCGTGACTTCAAGGTGAAGCTCACCCATGCCACTGAGAAGAAATTCTCCGCTTTCCTTGTTTATTTTGAAGTGCAAGTTCGGATCTTCAAGCGTCAGCTTATGCATGACTTTGTCGAAGAGCGGCAAATCTTTAACATCCTCAGGCTCAACTGCAACCGTAACCACAGGATCTGAAACATACTTTAGCCCTTCAAACGGTTGCGTTTCCACTCCTCCTTCTGCCACAGTTTCGCCTACATGAATCGAAGGCAATCCGGAAAGTGCAGCGATATTTCCTGCAGGAATTTTTTCAACAATAACTCTGTCGGTGGCCATGCTCATGTAGACTTGCTGGATTGCTCCTTTCTGATGGCTGGCAACAAGCTGAACTGTTTTTCCCTTCTCAACAGTCCCACTGAAGACGCGCCCGATTGCAACAACTCCGCTATGAGGGTCAACTTCTATCGTGGTTATACACATTAAAAGCGGTCCACCAGGGTCAACTTTGCCCATGCCCTTCCCTATAGAGCTACTCGAATCGCCTGGCCAGATCTGGCTCTGCCTATAAGGTTGAGCTTGAAATGGGTTGGGCAAGTGTTCGCAAAACATATCCAAAATTGGCTCATACAATGGAGCCTTTTTGCTCAAGGCGTCAACTTTCCTTCCGATCTCGTCTGGTTCCCCAGTATATGCGTCAACAATATCTTTGAATGACACATTTTTTGTCTTCATGTGGGGTAAGTTCAATCCCCACTTGTGAAGAGCTGACCCAAATGCTACGCGCCCATCTTCAACCGTAACTTGCCAGTCCTTTTTATGCTCAGGCGGCGCGTATTTCTCAATAAGACTATTGATCCTGACGATAATCTTCGCGAATTTGCGCTGTATCTCTTCTGAAGTCAGTTTCAGCTCCTTTATCAGCCTATCAACTTTGTTTATGAAGAGAATTGGCTGAACCCTTTCGCGCAGTGCCTGCATCAAGACAGTTTCCGTTTGAGTCATAGGGCCCTCAACAGCATCCACAACCACGAGCGCACCATCCACGGCACGTAGGCTTCTCGTCACAGCCCCACTAAAGTCGATGTGCCCTGGAGTGTCGATGAGATTTATGAGGTAATCTTTTCCTTCATAGGTGTGGGCTAGGCTTATGTTCGAGGCGAAAACCGTCATTTGCCTTTTCTGTTCGAGTTCCCAAGAGTCCAGGAAAAGCCTTTGCCCCGCTGTTTGTTCGCTTATGATGCCGGCGGCAGCCAAAAGACTGTCTGAGAGCGTAGTTTTTCCATGGTCTACATGGGCTATTATACTTGTGTTCCTAATCGCCTCTGGGGTATTCATCAGCTTGACAATTTCTTCGATCTGCCTATAACGCCCCATACTATACCTTCCCCACACTAGATAGATGTACCCATAAGCATCTGCCATTTACGCAGGGTTTCGCTCTGACTCTATGAAACATTTTGAACTTTCACTGCTTCAAGATAAGCTACATGGAAATGAAAAATGCGACCTATTAACTTTTTGTTGCACAAATCCCTGCATGGTCTTCCTTCAACCGCTTCTTAAGAGTTCGAACAGAAGAATCTGCAGGATTTCCAGAAAGATATGTTGATTTGCGAAAGCAGGCTTACGCCATAAGCGCAATAAGCTTGTCTGCCGTTTCTTTGTTAATATAGAACCCTTTTCTCGACAGCCTTTTCAAGTCCAAAAGCATAAGAACGTTTTTGAGTGGTATAGGTTTTGTCGCTTCATTAAGGTTTTTGAATCTGATAAAAGAAACTCTCTGTTTGTCCCGAACAAACTCTTCGTATTTTTCCTTGGATTTCAGAACTGATTCCTTGCCGTGCTCATTCCATAGGCTCTCTACATCTCCAACCTTGCGTTCGATAAACTCGGCGTAGCCAGCGATTTCACCAACAGGTTTTGTCACGTAAAACAATAATAGAGAGGTGTTCTTAGGAGGAGCCCACCCTCCCTGCACGTACGAAAACGTCTTTTTCCCTTTGTAGTTGAAAGAGCAAAATTCGCGCCACCATTTGTCCTTAATCATCATAACAAAAGCGTATTTTTCCTTCATTGAATCACACGTTATACTGTTGTCGGTTGCGATTTAAGATTTATTGGACTGTGACATTTGGAGTTCGCGAAAATTAAAATGCTTTCTTTCGTAATAACTGCAATTATGGTTAAGGTTTCTCCTGTTGGACGACAAAAATTTCTCGACGAACTTGTTCATGATAAGCAAAAGAGCATAGATTTTGGAATCACAAGATGCTTGAATTGGAACATAAGGAATCCTTCTTTGCGAAGAGCCATAAAACAGGCGAAATGGCTAGAGGAAAACAATTTTGATATTATCATTTTGACCGAAGTCAAACTTTCCCGAGGATGTGTTTACATCAAGGATAGACTCACAAGCCTCGGCTATACCATTGTATTTCCGACTCCTGAAAATGGTGACTATGGCGTCATTCTGGCAATCAGAAAAGCTTTCAAAGAGATTCCAATGATTCGAATTGATTTTTTATCCCATAGGGTTTCTTTTGCAGCCTGCGATTTCTCAGGAAAAGATGTACTGTTTACGGGTATATACGCGCCAGTTTGGAGAAACGAGAAAAAAAGAATGTTTCTAGACGCATTTGAGAAACTAATAGCTATGGAAGATTTGAAAAAGAAATTCAACGATTGGATAATATTCGGCGATCTAAATGTGTTAGAACCAGACCACATTCCCCAATATCCTGCCTATAAGGAATGGGAATACTTTTATGATGCTTTCCGCAAACACGGATTCACGGACGCATTTCGATTTTTCCATCCATGTGAAAGAGAATATTCTTGGTTTGGTAGAGAGGGAAACGGTTATCGTTTTGACCACATTTTTGTCTCTGAAAGCATTCTGTCTCTTCTGAAGAACTGTTCTTATCTTCATGAGGTAAGATTTGAAAAACTGAGTGACCATTCTGCTATGCTTCTTGAAATAAAGGCATTGACTAAGACCACGTAACCAACAAGGAAAAAGTCAAACTTTTCAAGAACAGGCCTCATCTTCTATGGCTTCTGAAAGTAGCCTTACTAGTCTTTTATGGCTTCCAGTAGGCTCATTACGTTCCACAGTTTTACCCGTGTATAAGGTGGCATGTTTGGGTCTTGTAGAATCTCATCTAGAATTGATATGGCGTTTGACGCCTTAACGGCTGGAGTGAATTCAGTTGTATGCAGTACATCCATGGAATCTTTTGCTGCTCGCCTAATATTTCTGGGTGTCGTGTTGTCCTCAGAGACCCCTCCAAGCACAATTACCGCCTGCTTTATCCTCTCCTCATACATCTCCAGTTTTTTCTTCCTAACCATACCTGCCACCCCGAAAATCTACTCGTAATCTTGTTATATAGGCTTTCATACCTATCTAGTTTGGGGTTTTAAAGCTTGTCGCGAAAGGAAGAAGAGAAGCATATTAAACGAATGGCAGACCTTCTACGTCAAGGTTTAACCCTGACAGATCTGTCATGCCCCGCGTGCGCCTCGCCACTTTTCAGAACAAAAAACGGAAACCTTTGGTGCGCAAAATGCGAAAAGAAAGTCATATTGGTTAAGGAAGGAGAAGAGTCAGCAAAGATAACAAGCTCCATAGCCCTCGAAAACCTTGAATCTACACTTCTAGCGAAAGTGCAAGAGATACAGACCAAAATGCAAAGTACAGAAAACGTTGAGGAACTGCAAAAACTGGGCACACTTCTTTTAGAACTGCTGGAAAACCTTGAAAAGGTAAGGAAAGTAAAGAGAGCCTAGTCGGTGCTTTTCGCTTGCTTGGTTTCTACGAGAACTTTCCAGAAAATCCCCACAAAATAGCGCACTTAAGCGTTTCAGTCTCAAATAAGCGGCTTCAACAAGCATTGATACAACTTTTTCATCAGTTATGCAATGAAAGTTTAACTATAGAAGACGTTGCAAATCCCTCGTTACCACAGTGCACAGTTATTTTCGAGTTCGGAATAGCTGAAGCCAACAATTTTAACTATCTAGACAGCGAAGAAAGAACTAGAGTTACTAAGGCAATGCAAAAAAAGCACTTCCAAACCATGGATTTTCTCTGCTCAATAAGATACTATAGAACACTAAAGGAAAAGAAAACTCCGCTAAAATTCGATTACTACATGCTACGTTTCACCTTCAACAAAAACACTATGCAAACCGAAATCTTCCACGAACGAGGTCCAATGCACATATCACCAGAAGAGCTAATCAACTTCATTGCCAGAAGAATCAATCAGACATCTCAGAAAAAAATATTAAAAGTGTCAGAAGCTTTCTAGTATGCTTTTTCCAAAAATACAAGAGCAACTTTCAGAATTTCGTCAGAAACTTCTTTTTTAGACCTGTTTCCGTCAATCCTAATGAGTTCTCCATTTTTAACAAATTTCAGATAGACTTCTCGTACCCTTTGCTGAGTTTCTAAGTTCTCCATAACTGACTTCTTGCGCTTTAACCTCTCAATCACGATCTCTGGGTCCACATCGATGAAGATGGCAAGATCAGGGCGTACTGCATGTTCGTTTATCTTTCTAATCCACTCTAAGTCGAGCCCTGCTGCCCCTTGATACGCTAACGATGAGTAGACATAACGGTCAGAAACCACAAGTTTGCCCTCGCTCAATGCCGGAAGAACCTCATTTTTCAAATGTTCGAAACGATCTGCTGCAAACAATAGCGCTTCAACAACGCTTGAAAGACGCTTCTTGCCATGCAAACAGTATTTTTTTATAAATATTCCGATTTTGCCACGACTAGGCTCAACCGTGTAAACTGCATTGTAGCTCTTCTTCAGCTTCTCTACAAGCGACTTCGCTTGCGTAGTCTTTCCGCAACCGTCTAATCCCTCAACGCAAATGAAAAAGCCTCTCCCCCTCATCCTCCAAACCCCATGAAGCTTTTAGCATTAGACATTATAAGAATAAGATTAGCTAATAATTATTTAAAACAGAGAGGAAATGCAATGCCAGAGAATTACTGGGGAGAAATAAAAGACCCGGTTCACGGATATGTCTACATAACAGAAAAAGAAAAAGAGATCATCGATTCTTATCCAGTCCAGAGATTGCGCAGACTGCGACAGCTCGCAGGTGCAGAATACGTTTATCCAGGAGCAAACCACACACGATTCGAACATTCCGTGGGTGTCATGTACTTAGCTGGAAGAGTGGTGTACCACCCTAACATTTCACGAACAATAAGCGAAGACGAAGCAGAAATGGTTAGAATTGCAGCGCTACTTCATGATGTAGGACATGGACCGTTCTCTCACGTTTTTGAACACTTGCTCACTAAGGAGTTGGGTAAGACTCATGAAGACATGACGTTATGGATAATCACAAACAGCGAATTAAAAGATACACTTGGCAAAATCGGTTACAATCCAGAAGAAATAGGAAAACTGGCAATAGGAACGCTTCACAAACCTAGAAAAGCCTTTCTAGACCAGATAATAAGAAGCGCAGTCGACGTTGACAAACTAGACTTTGTTGTGAGGGACACCTACCATACTGGCGCGGAGTACGGTTACGTCGATGTTTTCCGCTTAATCCATGCTTTGGAGGTACTGGGCGAAAACTTAGCCGTAGATTTGGGCGCACTTTCAGCCCTTGAATCTTTCATAATAGCCAGAATCGAATCCTTCAAGAGCATTTACTTCCACCGTGTTGGACGCGCCGCACAAATAATGCTTTCCACGGCGATGGATAAGGCAAACGAGGATTTGGGGCTGACAAGCTTTAAGACCCCAACAGAATACCTAGCCCTGGATGACTATACGGTTTGGTCCAAACTGAAAGTCTGTCGAAAGTCAAGGGGAATCATAAAAAATCTTGAAAGGCGAAAGATGCTAAAATGCGTTTACGAAAAGACCTTCTACGAAAAAGATGTCACGGTCTCAAACATTTTCAGTCAAGAAGCGTATAGAAGGCAGATACAAGATGATATCGCAAGAAAGGCAGGAGTAGAAACAGAAACAGTGATAATTGACGTACCGACAGTTCCGTCTGTTCCATACCACCATTCGGTCCTCATGGAACCCATGGAGATTCCAACCTTTTTTAAGACGCGAGAAGGCAATAGGATTCCACAGCGTTTGAGCGAAATCTCAAAGATTTTTGAAGTTCTTAAAGGCTTCATAAACATATTACGGGTCTATACAGATGAAGAAAATCGTGAAAAGGTCACCGATGCGGCATCAGAGATCCTAGGAAGAATTCCCTCTACTGCAAAGATATCTTACTAAGTGCATAGAAATGCGAGAAATAGTGTTGAAAGGCCGAGCAATAGTTGAAGGACGCTGTAGAGCTGAAGCGTTAGTTTCTACAAAGCCCATAAGCTTCTTAGGAGGAGTGGACCCAGCCAACGGTAAAATAATGGAGAAAAGCCATGATCTACACGGAGAATGCATCAAAGACAAGGTTTTATGCTTCCCCCATGGACATGGCTCAACAGTGGGCAGCTACGTGCTATATTCCTTAGCCAAAAAGAAGTTGGCACCAAAGGCAATAGTTAACCAAACCGCCGATCCAGTGGTAGCGGTAGGAGCAATAATCGCGGACATTCCTATGATTGACCACGTAGACATTAAGCAAATCAAAACAGATGACTTCATCGACGTTGACGCTTACGAGGGGTCTATTAGGATTTTGAAAAGAAGGGAGAGTTAGAGAACCACGTATCTGACAAAAGAAGAAGAGCACATCTACGAAGGAGAGTTTGGCTGGGCAAACCAGGTATGCATGAGGATACTTGTTCGTCTAGGCGAACTCTTTAACGCGTCAAGGCTTATCCCAATAAGCTCAGCGCATGTTTCAGGGGTCTCATATAAAACGCTAGGCGATGCGCCAACAGAATTTTTAGAAGCATTAGCGAATGAGGGCGGAAAGGTGAAGGCTAAGGCAACTTTGAACCCGCAGAGCTTCGATAACGAGTACATAGGCAAAAGATTGAGTGAAGACATCCGACGAAAGCAATTGGATATTTTAGTACAGTTTGAAAAAATGGGTTTCACCCGCTCTTTAACATGCACGCCCTATTATCTAGAAAGGCCAGAGCGAGGCTCCCATTTGGCATGGGCTGAATCCTCCGCAGTGGTTTATGCTAATTCTGTTCTTGGAACATGGACAAATCGGGAAGGAGGACCAAGCGCCCTTGCAGCAGCGATTATTGGCAAAACCGCTAACTATGGAGTGCACGAGGCTGAAAATCGACAACCAGAAGTTCTAGTCACATTGGAAACTCATCCTCGGAACGAAACAGAAATCGGTGCTTTAGGTATTTACTTGGGAAGAATCTTAGAAAACAAAATTCCAATAATCCAAGGCCTAAAGAACACCTCGGAAGACTATTTGAAACAGTTGGGCGCTGCACTAGCGGCAAGTGGCATGGTGAACATGTTCTATCTTGAAGGTGCTTCAACAAAGGCAGAAAAAGCAGAAAAAACTGAAAAAATAAGCATAGAAGACAAAATCATAGATCGCACAATAGAAAAACTGTCCACAGCTTCAGAATCAAAGCCTGACCTTGTCTTCATAGGGTGTCCCCACTGCTCTTTAGATGAAATCAAAGAAATAGCAGATTTGACAGAAAACAAGAAAGTAAGAAACGGATTAGAATGTTGGGTTTGCACTTCGCATTATGTCAAGGAGAAAGCGGAAAAGCACGTAAAGAAGATAGAGAAAAGCGGATGTCGCGTAATCACAGACACGTGTGCGGTGGTCACTTGGACTGAAAAGCTTGGGATAAAAACGATAATGACGAATTCCGCAAAAACAGCTCACTACGCCCCAACATTAAACAAGGCAGAGACGATATTCGCACCACTTCAAGAGTGTTTGAAGGTAGCTTTTGAAGGATAAGGTTTATTCGAACGAAAAAGCACTTTGCATGATGCTCCGGCTTAAGGGGCTCCGGTAGAAGGGCAATAAGCCGCTCTATCGAATATAGCCCGGTCAAGTATTCCGGCCTTTCGAGCCGGAGACGCGGGTCCGAATCCCGCCCGGAGCACCATTAAAACTGTTTCGATTGTTCGTTTAAAATACCTAAGCTCTAGTGAAGCAATGCTCCTAGCCAAAACTCATATACAAGCTGTTCCTATGGAGTAGATTTCACAGCCTAGAGGTGTTAATCTATGACTGAAGATCTATTTTCAAACTTCAACAGACTAATGGATAAAACCAAGGACCTTTTGATTTTCGAGTCTGCAACCTCCATTATTCATTGGGACATGGAGACAATGATGCCGCCAAAGGCAATTCAGCTTCGTAGCCAACAACTCGCTCTGCTGAGCCGTATTGAACATAAGATGATTACAGACCCTGAGATAGGCTCTTTATTGGAAAAGATCGTGCGACATCCAAAATATGATAAGCTTGAAGAGATTCAGAAAAGAAACCTCTACCTGATAAAGAAAAACTATGACGAACAAACAAAACTTCCAGAAGAACTTGTCGCAGAAATTGCAAAACAGCGAGCCATAACAACAGACATATGGAAGAAAGCTAAAGCTGCAAGAGATTTCTCGATGTTCAAACCTGAACTTGAGAAGCTCGTCGAACTGCAAAAGAAAGCCGCGGCAATCTTAATGAAAGTAAAAGAGACTAAGACACCCTATGATGCATTAGTAGATATTTTCGAACCCAAAATGACAGCTAAAACAATTAGCGAAGTTTTTGACGAACTGAGAAAAGGTTTGGTTTCAATACTAAAGAAGTGTGAAGCAGCCCCAAAGCAACCAGACATAAGCATTTTGAAGTGTAGACTACCAGTAGACGCACAGCGCCAGATTGCCAAAGCCCTTGCGGAATCCGTCGAATATGATGTAACGTCAAAACAAGCAGGAGGAAGAATCGATGAGACTGAGCATCCGTTCACGACAGGCTACTATGACGATGTGAGGGTAACAACACACTACTTCGAAGACAATTTCACATCATCAATTTTTTCAGTGTTGCACGAGATCGGACACGCTATGTACGAGCAGAATCTAAATCGAGAATGGATGTATCAACCGGTTGGCACAGGCTGCTCTTCAGGGTTTCATGAATCACAGTCCCGTTTTATAGAGAACATAATTGGACGCTCTCGCGAGTTCTGGGTTCATTTCTTTCCTAGATTGAAAGAGGTTGCAGGTAAAGCCCTCGCGGGCCTAGTGTTAGACCCGTTTATCCAAGCCATAAACCAGGTTACGCCATCTAAGATTCGCGTAGAAGCAGATGAAGTCACTTATGGATTGCACATCATAGCAAGGTTCAACATCGAACGGGACTTATTCGCAGACAAGATAACCGTTAAGGAACTCCCCGAAACATGGAATCAAAGCTACAAAGACTATCTTGGGGTAAAGATTGAACACGATTCTGAAGGTGTCATGCAAGACACTCACTGGGCTAGCGGCTTGTACGGCTATTTTCCAAGCTATGCGCTTGGCAATATTTACAGTGGACAAATACTAGTCACCATGGAGAAACAACTCCCAAGGTGGAGAGAGCAACTCGCAAAAGGCAACCTCAGAGAAATAAAGCAATGGTTGGTCAAAAACGTTCACAGCCGCGGAAACCTCTATGACCCCGCAGACCTAATCAAGAAAATCACCGGAAAGGAACTAGACGTCAGACCATACTTGGACTATCTCACTCACAAATACTCAAAACTCTACGGCTTCTGATCGATCTCCCTTTTAATCAATGCCCCATACACACGCAAAACTATCTCGGCTAAAAAGCCACCAAACATAAAGCACACGCCAATCCAACCGACCACGGCATCATAGTAATTGCTGCCATACAAAAATAGGACTATGCCGAGGGCAATTGCGCCCAAACACACTAAATCCTTCCACGATGTCAAGCCAACTCCACGTACCGATTCGACAATTCTAGCTTTTAGAGTATATAGACCTACCGATGACAGAGTGACATGCACGAGAAAATTAACGGTAAATTGAACAGAACCGACAGATTTCGAATTGTCATGTCGCAAATCTCTTCCACCGTCGGCAGAAACACCGACAGGTGTGTATCGAAGTCAGGTACGTCCTGTTTGCAGGCGACGCTTTTCTGTCGAGGTCTTGACGTTCTTCTTCGAGAATCGCCTTTAAATCCGACAATCTTATATACCAGTTCATAATAACAAGACACTGATGTGACGTGAAATGTCGGATAGTGGTCTTAAGAAACCCGAGACTCGCGAAGAATTCGTCAAAATGTTGACGGATGCCGCCAAGAAAGAAGCTGAATCGCGAACTCTGCTCAGGGCTAGACCGACAAAGCCCACGATTTTAGGAACCGCTAAGATCCTGAACATACATAGAGATACGCTTTACACTTGGCTGAAGGAGTTCAATGTCGATTTCAAGGAAGTCGTCGAAAGCGTACCGACAACAGTTCCGCTTGGGATTGTCGAAGAAGCTAAGAGTACTTACTTGATCGGAGAGGCACTTGTAGGAGAAGGAAATGAAGTTGCGCACATAGACCTTCTGATAGGTGACAAGAATGGACCTGTCGGGGAAGCTTTTGCCGCAGGGCTGTCAAATCTCTCTGCGGGACATACGCCATTACTGGCGGTTATTAGACCGAATCTTCCACCTAAACCGCATACGCTTATTGTGCCAAAAGTTACTGTAAAGAATATGGAAGCTGCGGGCAAGATTTTCGGTCCAGCCCAAGCTGCCGTAGCAAAGGCCGTTGCGGATGCCGTGGAAGAGGGAATCATACCTAAAGACAAGGCGGACGACTGGGTCATAGTGTGCAGTGTTTTTGTGCACCCACAGGCGAGTGATTACCGCAAAATATACCAATACAATTACGGCGCAACTAAACTGGCACTGAAAAGAGCACTCGCAAAGTATCCGACACTTGAGAAAGTTTTCTACGATAAAGATAGAGCTAAACATCCGATAATGGGATTCAGGGTTCCACGTTTGTGGAGACCACCATATCTACAGATTTCGCTCGACATACCTGAACTCGAGAGAACAAAGAAAATCATATCACAGATTCCTGGAAGTGATAGAATAATATTGGAAGTCGGAACACCCTTGATCAAACGGTACGGAACAAAAGTCATAAATGACCTGAGACAAGCAGCCAAAGACGTATTCATTGTTGCAGATTTGAAAACTTTGGATGTTGGGAAGGTTGAAGTTGATATAGCCTACGAAGATACAGCGGATGCCGTAGTGGCCGCTGGGTTGGCTCCAGAAGAAACGCTCAACTCATTTATCAACGAAGCGAAAAGACTTGGGGTATATTCCGTAGTCGATATGCTAAACGTAAAAGACGAGATTAAAAAACTAAAAGAACTAAAGGAATTTCCAGATATTGTGCTCTTGCACAGGGGAATAGACGAAGAAACTGGAAGAACTATCGGATTGGAACTTATACTAGAAATGCGGCAAGCCTTCAAGGATAAACGATTTCTGATCGCCGTAGCAGGTGGAATAGTACCAGAAACAGCAAAAGAAGCCCTAGAAAAAGGAGCCGACATAATCATTGTTGGAAGATACGTAACGCAGTCAAAGGACATCGAACGTGCTGTGAGAGATTTTCTTGAGCTAACATCCAAGATGCGGGAAGACGTAGACCTGTTCAGAGTCCATGTGGAATAAAGTCCACATTATTATTCGAAAAACACCCACTCTTTTTTCGTTTAAGAGTATTTTAAGTTCTGATAAATCCTTAATAGAGAGATATTCAACTGTCATAACACTACTGGAGAGCTCACCGTCAATGGCTAAGTTCAAAATAATAATATCAGACCCAGAAATGGGAACTTCAAAAGCAGTTGAACTCGAAGAAACACGTGCGCTGCCATTAATTGGAAGGAAAATAGGTGAAGTAGTAGACGGGTCAATAGTAGGTTTAGCTGGCCATAAGGCTCAAATAACAGGTGGCTCAGACAAGGATGGATTTCCAATGAGACCAAACGTTCATGGCGGCGTTCGCAGAAAAGTAATTCTAAGTGGAGGAGTGGGCTTCAACCCCCAAGACGACGGAGCTAGAAAACGTAAGACAGTCCGCGGAAATGTGATAACAGACGAAATCGTGCAAATAAACATGAAAATTACGGAGAAGCCAAAGAAGCCGAAAGAGAGCAAGAGAGCGAAGGAAAAGACTGAAAAGACCGAGCCTCAAGCCCCACCGACAATCCAGGCTTGATAAGGACTTAACATTTATTAACTCGCACAATTCTAATCCTTCAATAATTTATGAGTATTTATGGGAAAACCGAACAATGAGTAAGGAAAAACCCGCACCCTTGCCAAGGCAACCAGAAATCAACATCGGGACCGTAGGTCATGTTGACCATGGCAAAACAACATTAGTGCAGGCGTTGACTGGCGTTTGGGCATCAAGACACAGTGAGGAATTGAAAAGAGGCATAACAATAAAACTAGGCTATGCGGACATGGCGATCTATAAATGCCCTAAATGCGAACCTCCAAAAAACTACTCACCAGAGCCAGTTTGCTCCAATTGCGGTTCGAAAGCAACTTTTGTTCGGGCAGTAAGTTTTGTCGATGCACCTGGACACGAGGCTCTAATGGCGACAATGCTCTCAGGAGCTGCCATAATGGACGGAGCAATACTTGTGATTGCAGCAGATGAGCCGTGTCCACAACCACAAACAAGAGAACATCTAGCTGCGGCAGAAATTATTGGCATAAAAAATATCATTATTGCACAGAACAAGATCGACATTGTCAATGAGACAAGGGCCCGAGAAAGCTTCGAAGAGATCAAAAAATTCGTTAATGGAACAACCGCAGAAAACGCACCTATAATCCCAGTCTCAGCTCAACGCCGGGTCAACATGGATGTTCTTATTTATGCCATGGAGGAACTTATAGTAACACCAGAAAGGGACAAAACAAAACCCCCGCTAATGTATATTGTTCGGTCCTTCGACGTTAACAAGCCCGGCACCTCAGTCGAAAAGTTAGAGGGAGGAGTGATTGGAGGCACGATTCAGCAAGGTAAATTCGCGGTTGGAGAAGAGATAGAGATCAGACCAGGAATAACCGCAGAAAAAGAAGGAAGAAGTGCCTATAACCCTCTGTTCAGTGAGATTGTTAGCTTACATGCCGGTGGAAGGAGCGTGAATGAAGCTTATTGTGGCGGACTAGTAGGTGTGGGAACACTGTTGGACCCATCGTTTTCGAAGGCTGACGGGTTAACGGGTAACATCGTTGGAAAGGCGGGTATGCTTCCACCGACATTATCAGAGTTAACATTGGAAACCCAGATTCTTGAACGTGCAGTTGGAACAAAAGAGCTTGTAAAAGTTGAAAATGTCGCCATGGGTGAAACCTTACTCTTCCATGCAGGTGCCGCAATAACCACTGGCAAAGTCGCCTCACTTAAAAGAGACAGCGCCACAGTCAAGCTTACCAGACCAATATGTGCACAAGCTGGTTCAAGGGTTGCAATGAGCAGGAAAATGGTGGGTAGATGGAGGCTCATAGGATACGGAACGATACACTAATAGGCTCGCTAAACTTAAGAAGACAAAGAAAATAGTCAAAGTTATTCTGGATTCAAATGCTTTGTTTGTCCCACTTCAATTTAAGATCGATATTTTTGAGGAGCTGGAGAGGATTCTAAAAACAAAATTTGAGCCAATTTTGCTTCTGCAAGTCAAACGAGAACTCGAAAGAATTGCAAAGGAAGGCTCGCCACAGCTACGTAAAAGTGCCTCTTACGCCTTGAAACTATCTGAAAAATGCAAGCTAGTTAATGTCAATAAAGAACCGACGGTTTCTCCGGACGATGCCATTGTCAAACTCGCAAGCGAATGGAATTGCCCAGTGTTTACAAATGATAGAGAACTCAGGAAGAAGCTAAGAAATATAAGTGTGCCGGTCATTTATGTGAGGCAAAAGTCTCACTTGGAAATTGACGGGAGGATACAATCCCCTGTTTAAACTCGTAACCCTCGAAGACACGATCCGCATTCCGCCACAAACCTTTGGTAATCCCCTAGAGGCAGTGGGGTACCAGCAGGTCCAAGCAAAATACGAAGGAGTTGTCGACGAGGAATTGGGTTACGTCATAGCTGTGACAGACGTAAAAGTGAGCCCTGTTGGGAAAATAATTCCGGGAGATGGAGCTGCCTATCACAAGGTAACCTTTTCTCTTTTAACTTTTTATCCTAGAATCCAAGAAGTGGTGGAAGGAGAGGTTGTCGAGGTTGCTGATTTCGGAGCCTTCGTGCGCATAGGTCCTATTGATGCGTTGCTTCACGTTTCACAACTCATGGATGATTTCATCTCTTACGACGAAAAGCAAGGTGTTTTGTTAGGGAAAGAAACTAAAAGGAAACTAACAAGTGGAGACCAAGTTCGTGTTCGAATAACCGCTGTTTCTCTGGGCAGAGCGGGAAGCTCTGGAAAGATAGGTGTTACCGCTAGGCAGCCCTTCCTTGGCAAGCTGGAGTGGATTGATAAGGAGATACAGAGAATAAAAGAGGCCGCAACAACTAAACCCAAAGAGAAAGAGAAGGCAGAGTAGATGAGTGAGAAAGCCTGTTCATCTTGTCACTTCATAACCAAGGAAAACGTGTGTCCAAAATGTAAGACAACAACTTTAAGCGATGACTTCAGCGGTTTAGTAATAGTTTTTGATCCAGAGAGGTCAGCCATGGCGAAAGCCATGAACATCAAAGAGAAAGGTCGCTACGCCTTGAAGGTCAGATGAAGCCTAACCACGATAATACGTGCGAACAACTAGTGAATATACCTAAACTGTTCCAAGGAAGAGACAAGGATATTTAGATCTATACGACGAACTAAGGTAACATAAAATGACCATCATATACACTCTTACGCCGAAACTCCGTAGAAAACTTAAGGAACCACTAGGCATGCTAATTCGAGGCTCATTCAAAGAAACAATGGAAGGATTTAGAGATATTGTGGAAAAAGAAAAGCCATCGCGGACGATATCAGTTGGAGACACTGTTTCAAAGAACCTTGCGAGAAACCGTCTGTTTCCTCAACTGTCAATAGTCGATAACAGAGTCATGAGAAAAAGTGTACAAGCGGCTCCTCTCGTAGCCGAGAGCACAATCTACGTCAAAAACCCCCCGGGAACAATAACGGAAGAAGCCATTGCAGCAATCCAAGACGCCCTGAAAAGCAACTGCCCGGTCAAAATAGTCGTAGATGGGGAGGAAGATCTGCTAGCACTCATAGCTGTCTTGTACGCCCCAGAAAGCTCTTTCGTTGTTTATGGGCAACCATATGAAGGTGTTGTTGTGGTAAAGGTCACGGCTCAGAAAAAAGCAGAGGTCACCCAAATTCTGAAGGCTATGGAAAATGTTCGAAAAGCTAAATAAGAAGATATCGTATCAAGTCAACACCTTACAAGAGGAAACTTCATGGAAGTCAAAATAGTATCAGAGAAAAGCAATCCGTTGCTGGAACGACGAGAAGTTCAATTTCGTGTAATACACGACAAAACGGGCGTTACACCGCCAAGGCTAGAAATCAAAAAGGCAGTTGCAAACGCATTAAAAACAGACATTGATTTGGTGTTTGTTAAGAAATTTGAAACTAGAACAGGCACGCAGGAGGCTGTCGGAGCGGCAAACGTTTACGATTCAGTTGAAAAAGCGAGGCTTGTCGAACCTGAATATGTTATTAAAAGAAATGTCCCACCTGAAAAACCCCAAGAAGAGGAAGAGGAATAGTACATGTCTAAGAAGGAAACCGAAGAAGCGGCAGAAGAGGCACTGAAAGAAGAAGCTAAACCCGAAAAGCCTGCAAAAGCTCCAAAACCAGAGAAAAGAAAGAAGAAAGAAAAAGGCGTTTTCTCATTGTACAAGGTAGAAAATGACAAAGCCATAAGGCTGCGTCCAACTTGCGAACGTTGCGGACCGGGATATTTCATGGCTGAACATGATAACAGATACACTTGCGGACACTGTGGTTTTACGCGATATAAACCTCCGAAAAAATAAGCATGTTTAAATGACACTATGCTCTTATTTTTTGATGATTTGAATGATTAGGGTAAATGTTTCCATAACTAATGTTTCTGCAGACCGTTTCTGGGATATGAAAAAGCCTGTCCCACCGATTCAAATAAACACGAATCTTAATCTCGTGGGAATGGAGAAGAAATCAGAAGACTCATTGGAAGTTCCCTTTGTTCTAACAATAAGCTACAACCCTTCCATAGCACAGATAAGCCTGAAAGGAAGAGCTTACGTGGCTGGAGACAAAAGCGAGATTGAAAGAGTTTACAAAGAGTATGAAGAGAAGAAACCGCCTCCACAAATCATAACACAGTCAATATCTAATGTTGTCTTTATAGAATCCGTAGTAATATCTAGAACACTAAATATTCCACCGCCGATCCCTCTGCCACAGATACCAGAAGCTAAACCACCGAGTAAAAAGCCTTCAGAAAAGGATTACACAGCGTAGAATTATGAGAATAGCCTATTTCAATGGGACATACATTGAAGAACGAGAAGCACCAATGCCTGGAGTTCCATGTCTTACAGGTTTGTTTGTGATTGCAAATTCACCTAGATAATGCCCAATCATTTCTGGCTTTATTTCTACTTGAAGGAATTCTTTGCCATTGTGGACAAGAAGCGTAATGCCAACCATTTCGGGCAGAACCAGCATATCTCGTACGTGAGTTTTCACCGTCATGCTGCCTCCTTGTCTTAGAGTTTCTCTTGTTTTTCTTAATTTTTCGAGCAATATCCTCTGTTCTGAGGTTAGACCGCGGTGAAGACTTCTTCTTTGCCTTGAAGGAAGCAAAGTGATAAACTCATCCATTGACATAGCTTGAAGCTGATCAAGCGTATATCCACGATACGTGAATTCTTTAGGCATCTTTCCTCAACCTATACGTAACGCTAAATGCTATAAACCTTCTCTTATTAACCTTATTTAATCAATTTTCTCCTCTTTTGCCCAGCACCCCTTGCCGCGATTAACCCAACCTTCTGCCCAGGCGGCGCACCATGCGAAGTTGTAGTGACCTTCCTTGCACTTCTTTTACTGCTACCGTAAGGATGCGCAGCAGCAACCATTGCCCTTCCGCGAGTTCTCGGATACTTACGACCCCTCGCCCTCATCAAGTGGAACTTAGCGCCTGCTCTTAAGAAGGGCTTTTCTGTTCTGCCAGCCCCCGATGCTACGCCAATTGTTGCTCTACAATAATCGCTTACATATTTTGTCTTCCCTGAAGGGAGTTTGACAATTGTTCCTTGGGCAGTGTGACCCACTACTATCGCATATGTTCCTGATGATTTCGCGATTTTGCCGCCGTCTCCAGGGCGGAGCTCAATATTGCATATCATGGTGCCTTCGGGGATTTTTCCTATTGGAAGAATATTGCCGACTTCCACTGAGGCTCTTCCACCGATCTGAATCTGTTGACCAACATGAACTCCCTCGGGAACTACAGTGTAGCATTTTTCTCCGTTCCCGAATCTTATTAAGCCAAGTGGAGTTCCTCTTCCCGGGTCGTGAAGGAGTTCCTCAATAACTCCTTGGATTGCTCCTTCAAAATATTCCTTGGTCGTCATTGTTAATGGATATTGTGCCGGAGCGATTCTTTTGTGAGTGGACGCTTTAAATGTTGATCCGCCGCGTCCGCGTCTTTGAACACGAATTCTTTTACCCATTACTCATTTCCCCACATTGTCTACAATATTCCGAGTTTTATTGCGACATCTGCCGCTTTGTAGTCTGGATGAAGTTTGACGAAGGCTTTCTTTTCTCCTTGCGGTGCTATCAGAAGATTCACTTTTTCAACTTTTACTTCGTAAAGTTCTTCAACCGCAGCCTTAACATCGTTTTTGCTTGCTCTCAGATCGACTACGAACACTAGTTTGTTTTCTTTTTCAATCATTAAGCTCGCGGCTTCCGTCATTACTGGATAGAGTATAACCTCGTAGGGGTCCATCATACTTGTCCTCTTATGGAGTGAATTTCGCTCAGTTTTTCAATCGCACTATCCGTCCATATTGTCAATCTTCCTGGATGTGTGCCTGGAGCAAGTATCTCAGCATTCAAATTGTTAACGGTGACAGCATCCACGCCCGGTATGTTTCTCACAGCTTCCATTATTCCCTTGTTCTCAGCCACGACAATAAGTGGACCAACGGCTTGCTTTATTCTTCTACCTCTGCGCTTACCTTTTCCAGCACGTATTTTTCTACTTTCTTTTACTCGATAGATATCTGACAGGACGCCAAGGTGGATGAGTGTTTCTTCAACTTCCTTTGTTGTCTTTAATCTTTCCAAATCATCAGTAATTACCAGTGGCATTCCTGGAACGTCTTCAACCATGTGACCTCGCGAGGCCACAACTTCTTTAGATGCTGTGGCTGCTATGGCTGAAAGCAAAGCGAGGCGTTTTTCTTTCTTGGGAATTCGCTTGACAATCTTCTTCTTAGACGTCGGTGGATGGGCTGCTCTTCCGCCTACTGTGCCAGGAGCTAAGGCGCCCCTCCCTGCTCGTCCCTTGGTTCTTGGTATTCTGGAAATGCCTAGGTTTACACCTCTAGATTCCGCTGTCGTTCTTTTTCCGGCCATGGGGTCTCTGCCCTGAGGTTGAATTCTGTTTGATTGAATTGCCAGAACCGCTCGTTTTATAACTTCTGGACGTAATGGCGTTCCAAAAATTAGGGGAAGACTTATTTTCTTAACTGGTTTTCCTTCGAGGTTGAAGACTTTGACTGTTTTCTTAGCCATTCCCGTCACCGATTATTTTCCTTGCGGAGATTCCAGAGAGACCTGTGTAATTTGTGGAGGTTCTTCAGCGATGTGTCTTGGTGGACGGGCAGAATACCGTAGTCGTATTGGACGCTTTTCTGTGCCAGGTATGCTTCCTTCAAGTAGCATGTAGGGTCCTTTGATTGTGCCGTATCTTATGAACCCCCCTTTCAGCGCTATTTCCTTTCCATCTGTGCCTACTTTTAGAATGCGTTTGTTGTACTCTGTTCTTTGGTGAAAGCCCATTTGCCCAGCTCTAGGGACGCTGTAGAGGACGTGTGCTGGTTTCCATGGGCCTAGAGTTGCTATGCCTCTTTTTGTTTTTCTTCCCTTATGTTGGAGTCTTGTTACTCGCCAGCGTTTTACAGGCCCTTGAAAGCCTTTCCCTGTTGATATGGCTACTACGTCTACGTATTGACCTTCCTTGAATGCTTCTGCAGCGGTCAAAGTTTTGCCTATTAGGTTTTTGGCGTACTCAAATTGTTGCTGGGTTGTGCCGCCGCCTATTTCTATTTCTGTCAAATCCGGCTTTTTCTTCGGCACACTTGCTTGTTTCGGTTGAGTTATGGCCATAACGCGAATTTTTTCCACCCTCGCCAAGTTTTCTTCGATTCTTTTGAGGTTTTCTTCAGTGTTGAAGTTTTCTGGAAGCGTGAACACTCTCTCAAGATCGTCTGGCGGATCTTTCAGCCAAGCTTCTGACAAGCAACGGAGACCATATGGGTTTTTTGTGTAGGCTCTTATGGCGCATATTAGCATGGGTGGCGTTTCGAGGACTGTTGCTGAGCGCATTACTTCTTTGCCATAGTTTGGCGAGCGTTTTCTATCTTCTATCATAAATACGTGAGTCATGCCAGCCTTATAACTAGTAAAACCCAGAAGTCTTGGGCTATCAGCCTCTATCTTTGGCCAGTAACGTATTCTTCCCAATAAGCGTTTGGCACGTTTCCTAGGTAAATAAGCGAGCGAACCGTGCCTTGGTGCATGCGTCTTTCTATGACCCATTGTTTTCCCGCTTCGCGTCTTCTAGGAATAACAAAAACAAGTTATAAACATTACCGTTATGCATTTGGCTCGATACATAGCTGATAGGCCAGACCATCTAGGTTTCCACGTAGTTCAAATGGTATGGCTCATCGAGCGAAGGTGAGCCCTGTTTGTCTGAGGCTTGTCTAGACCCCCCTTATATATAGATTGAACTTGTAGTAGACCTTTTTCTAGCAAACAGTCGGCAACGGTTAAATTTTACAAAATATAACCATTTTTGGGAATTGTATGTCGAATGTTGTTTATGATGTTGCGAGTGCGCTCTATACTTCTGGTTGTTTAAAGTTTGGCAGCTTTAGGATTAAGTCAGGAGTTTTAAGCCCATATTATATTGACTTGGCATGTTTGCTTTCATCCCCGAAGCATTTAAACAGCATTACTCAAACTGCAGCGAACAAGATCGAGGAGATCATGATATCTGAACACATAGACAAGTTAGCTTCTATTGAGTTGAAAGGTGCTTTGCTCTTGCCCAGCATAGCGTGCCAAGTGAACCTTCCATGTATTGTTGTGAGGAAAGAGGAAAAAGCCTATGGGGTAACTGGCAGAACGGCTGGGGCAGAAGTCGTCAAGGGTGAGCTGATACTGTTTTTTGACGATGTCATCAGCGAAGGATTGTCCAAGCTTGAGGGAATAAAGCCCTTGGAACAACTTGGAGCGCAAATTAAGAATGTAATGGTTGTGGTGGACAGAGAGCAAGGTGGAGCAGAAACCCTTCAGAAGCTCGGCTACAAAGTTCACGCTTTAGCGAAGATTTCTGGAATGGTTAGATGTCTCCTTCAACATAACCACATCTCAGAAGAACAAGCCCATGCTGTTTTGGATTATGTCAAAAAATTTGGATAGGCATGTCGTTAGCAAAACAAACTTTCCCCAAACAAAATCATCGCTCACTTTCTAATTATCTGAAAAAAGGGATTACCGACTTCGCAAAAAGTCTCATACCATTGAGTGAAGGAAAATCGTAGAACCCAGCAACGATCTCCTGCGCACCAGCCTTTTTGTATTGCTCTATCTTTTCTATGCATTGTTTTGGGGTTCCAACAATACACGCAAGCTCTTCTATAGGCTTTCCCATCGACCGAACCAGCGGGTCTGCAAGTTCATTCACAGACTTTTCATCTTCTGCTATCAAGGCGCAACCGCTGCCTCCATATGCCACCCTCAGCTTTTGTGCGTCTTTCCCAAAATGCTCCATTTTCTTTTTGATGTCTGCCACACCAGTAGCCATCTGTTGTGGCTTGGGAAGAACTGGTATCCAACCGTCACCCGTCTCTGCAATAACTTCTCTTATGGCTTCAGAGTTTCCACCGATCCACAGAGGGGGATGGGGTCTTTGAAATGGTTTTGGCTCCAAAGTTGCATCTCTCAGTTGAAAGTATCTTCCGTCGAAGGACACTTGAGTTTCTGTCCATAGTTTTTTCACGATTTCTACGGCTTCTTTTAGCCTTTCAACTCTGTTCGAATGCTTGTCCCAGTCAAAACCAAAGGCATAATGTTCAGCCTTAAGCCATCCAGCGCCGATGCCCAGCTCAAGCCTCCCTTTCGAAATATTGTCTAGCGTTGCAGCCATCCTTGCAACTAGTGATGGATGCCGGAACTGATTGCAAAGGACATAAGTCCCTAATCTGATTTTATGCGTCAACGAAGCCAAGGCAGATAAAACAGTCCAAGACTCTAGCGCGTAAGGGCGACCCTCTGGCGAGAGGAAATGATCGGAAACCCATACAGAATCGTATCCTACCCGCTCAGCTTCTTTTGTCATGGTTAAGAAAGCATCCCATCCAGCATAGGCTGCACTGACATGAAGAACTATGCCAAACTTCATCTAACTCACAATTAACATATCATCTAACTTTCACTTAAAACTACCATACCTTGTGTACCGCACTTTCAGCGAGACTTTGTCGTACCTGCAAGTAATTTCTGCGGCAATCACTGCCACTTAAATATTTCCAGCGAAGTTTCTGCGAATCACATAACTGGCTTATCGAACAGCGAAATAGCTAAATTCTCTCATCCAAGTAGCAATAGCCTGCATCCGCTTTTTTCTGCATTTCCTTGATCCATTCATCGATGCCCATGGATTTAATTTTCCGCAGTCCGCCTAGCGCGTGTGGTCCGTACTTTCGCAATTTCTCACATGATTCCATTTCCACACACTCCGCGCATGTTGCGTAGGCCTTTTGTTTGCAGCATTCGCGAACCGCACAGTTTGGATCTCCACCGCCATCCACACAGGCAGGACACTCACCGAAGAGCTTGACCAGACCAGTCATGACTTGATCGAATTCTGCATAATGTTCCAATGATGGCTCCCACTTGGCTAATTCTGGGGCAATCTTGTCAAAGCCATAAGCACCTATGATGTTTCGCAGATTTTCGACTGCATGCTTTATTCTTCCTTGGTATATTCCGCAGGCGCCACAATACAAGCCACAATAACCTACCAAATGTCTAGGGCTTTCCTTCATTATCATGCACCTTTGAGGTGCCCCTAACTACCAATGCGGTAATTAAGCTTTGGCTGGGCGCATTAGAAAAAGAGAATAAGCTAAAACTGATTAACCGATCTTTAATAAAAATCAAGCAATCACGAAGGGTATAAAGCCATGAGTTCTTGGGATTTCATGTTGAAAGGAATCGATCTCCAAGGCTTAGTTATCATGGATGCTGGCACAGGTGCTGCAAACACGACCCATTGGTTGGCTAACGAATTGAATGAGGCTGGCGGCGGAAAGATAATCAGCATCGATAATGATCCAGAGACTTTTCCAGACGCCAAAAGGAAGCTAGGCGACCTTGCGAGGCTGGTTGAGTTTGTCGAAGCCGACCTTACGAATATGCCACAAATCAAAAGCGAGTCAATAGATCTGATTGTTTGCCACGCCACCATATGTGCTGTTAACGATAGACCGCTTAAAGCTGTAAAGGCATTGGCCGAGTTTTACAGAGTTTTAAAGAAGGAAGGCTGGTTGGTAATTGACGACGAGTATCCCCTTCCCAAGGCATCTAAGCCCGAAGAACAAGTCCAAGTCAAGCGTTGGCAGACCTACAAGGCTATGGCGGAACTTGTCGATGGAGAGCACTATACAGAGATACATCCCGAAGAGCTAGAGTTTACAGTGAAGTTTGCAGGCTTTAGAGATGTTGAATGGAAGAAGTTCGACGGACCACAGCTTTCAGAGGAAGTCATGATTGAATGGAAAGAAGAGATGCCCCAGATAATTGACAAAATAAGTGATGAGGATCTTAAGGCAGCATTCAAAAAAGCAGTTGGAAAAATTTGGGAAATGTATGCGAATCAAGGAGGAAATTTTCCTCCTTACTATGTAATGCGAGCACATAAGAGATAAGGAAGGAGAATTGAAAACGATAAACGTAAAAAAAGCGATAGGCTTCGTAGAGAAAAACGGGACATCTAGAGAACATCCGCTGGTTAAGAAGTGTATCGAAAGAGTGATCAAGTTGCAGGCGGACGATGGAGCGTGGACATCAGGAGATGGAGATGCACATTCCGTTTCCACAACGATTTCAGTTTTGAAAGTATTGAAAATGTTCAGAATCTGGCAAACCGACGAGTGTCTAAGCACTGCCTCTTAATTTGACAGTATTTCTTGAAGGATTTTCTCGGGCAGCTTACTGCAGAGTATTTTGTGCGGCGCCTATTGTTATTTTCTCAGTCCACGGTTACCTCGGGGTTTGGGGTTCCTCACACGGATATCTCTATATGGCGCATTGCGGTTTTTATCCATGGCAGGAAGGTTGTTCGACCTCCTAAAGGAAGCAGATTCAATAAATGTCTGTTCAGAAACAAGTTGTTGAGGCTCTAATGAAGCCTGAGGCTTATGATGCAGAGCCAGGTAAAATCGAGCTGACCCAGACCCACATATCCTTCGTCTTTCTAACCAGAAACTTCGTTTACAAGGTGAAGAAGGCTGTAAACTTCGGATTTCTAGATTTCACAACTCTCGAGAAGAGACGTTTCTTCTGTGAAAAAGAGTTAGAGCTTAACAGACGGTTGTGCGGAGACATGTACCTCGAGGTTGTTCCCATCAACAGATCAAACGTGATCAAGATAAAAGGTGAAGGGGAAACTGTTGAATACGCTGTGAAGATGAAGAGAATTCCTCAAGAAAAGATGATGAACAAGCTCCTCGAAGAAAACAAGGTGGATAGTAAGCTTATTGACCGAATAGCGAAGATCATTGCGGAATTCCATTCAAAAGCAGAAACGAATAGAAAGATCAGCGAGTTCGGCTCCTTGGCGATAATAGAAACCAATTGGAGAGAGAATTTCGACCAGACACGAGAGTTTGTGGACAAAACGATATCCATGGAGGATTTCAAGCTCATCCTCGAAAGAATGGACGATTTCATGCAGAAAAATGCGTCCTTTTTTGAGAAGAGGATAGCGGAAAACCGAGTCAGAGATTGTCACGGAGACATTCATTCTGGTAACATTTTTGTTGCAGACCGAATCTACATTTTCGACGCGATAGAATTCAATGAAAGATTTAGGTATTCTGACGTTGCTTCTGATATTGCCTTCTTAGTCATGGACTTGGATTTCAAAGAAAGAACCGATCTGTCCAACTTCTTTGTTGAAAGGTATGTGGAATATTCTGGAGACCAAGAGTTGATGAAGCTTCTTCCTTTCTACAAATGCTACAGAGCTTACGTGCGAGGAAAAGTCACCAGCTTCAGACTTAAAGACCCCGGCGTAGGTGGTGAGGAAAAGAAGGCGGCAACCAAAGAAGCAAAAGCATACTTCAAGCTAGCCTGCACCTACGCGAAGAAACTTTAATCAACTCAAAAATGCGAGTGTATATCTGCATTGAAAAGTAAAATAAAGATAGTTCAAGGAAGAAAAAGCACAGAACTCAAAGATTAAGGAGAATAACTAGATGATTGAATTAGTTGATTATGAAAGGGTTCCGATTGGTTTTGAAATAGCCATAGTGGGTGACAAAGAGGTGACCATCCCCCTTTGGGACGGCGGCATGTTCATGGGTAAAGAAGAAGACTGGGATGACGAAGTGCGCTTTATAAACGAACTGCAAAGGAGACTGAAGAAACTCAATAAGAATGCGAGGGTGCTTCGCTTGCAGATCATTGGCAACGAGCAATGTAATTACAAGTTCTTTCAAAATGTCTCGAAAATCCTTAACGGAATTGGAAAAATGAATCCGAGAAAAGACGTGTTAGGACATGTCCCAAATGTTCCTGACTACCTTCGGCCGTTGGAGAAGGATAGAATAGAAATGGGGAAAGCGTATCTCAGATTTTTGGAGTTATGGCTCCAAGGCAAGAGTGCCTGCGAGGCAAAGAATTCACTGCCGCGTTTCAAACACTTTGTAGATCCGATCTATCATGCTTTAGGTGAGAGAACGCCGTTGAAAAAGTTGTATGTGGAACGAATGATCATTAGCTTCAGCTATCCAGTTCTTCACTGGAGTGGTGAGGTTGACCTCTTAGTTATTGACGGAAAGACTGTTGACGAATTCGGGATAAATCATCCAATAGGACTTGAAATCGACAAAAAGATTGCTGAAGCCAATAGTGTTAAGCTTACTTATCATGAGAGCAACTTCGCGAACAAGAAACAATTTGGTGACGAAATACTGGCGCACATAGTCTATCGTGGAAGAGGTTTGTGTGACCACAAATTCTTCAGACATCTAGACATCATACTCAAAAGTATCGGAAAAGGAGAATGGAGAAAAGACAACCCGCCGAGAGGGAAAGAAAGAGCAGAACTGACAGAAAAAATATCTCAACATGTATTTGCCTTAGATTCGTGGCTTGCTGGAGTCGAGAAGGAAAAAGCGATAATAGAGAATCCAGATGCAAGGAAGGTAATCGAGGAGGTCTATGATTCACTTGGCAAGAGGACACAAATCAAAGAATGGTTAACTGCATGTCTCTGGAAAACGATGAAGGACAACAAGAAATATTACAAAATCGTCAATGTCAACAAAGGCTCCATCAAGTTCATCCCTTACCTTAAGAGAAAGTATGGAATCTAACGCTTCTAAAGCTACCACCTCATAAAATTCTTATGAACGATTCTCTTATCAGGAAAAGTTCACTTAAAGCTGAATTGTTCAGCTACGTATTCGGGGATTTTCACCGTTCCCATGAGAACCGGCTTTTGATGGCAATCGCTTCCTCCAGTCATGATTAGTCCATGTTTTTTTGCAAACTTTATGTAATGATTCGTTGTTAAGTCGTCATTTCTAGAGTGCCAACATTCTACGCCGTCAATGTATCTCAAAAATGACTCTTCTATAATATCTGTCTGTTCACTCAGCGATTTAGTCAGCGTCACAAGCGAGGTCCCATGAGGATCGTTAGGATGAGCCAAAACCATTATTCCGCCAGCATTTCTCACTAGCCTCGAAGCCTCTTCAACGTAAAGACGATACTTGGGAACATCGCACTTTACAAGATACTTGTCAAAAGCTTCCTGTCTGGTTCTGACAATTCCCTTTTTCACCAGATAGTCTGCTATGTGAGGCCTCCCAAGCACTCCATCAACGGAAGCTTGAATCTCCTTAAAATCGTCCTTCGTTAACTTCTCAATTCTTTCTTTTTCAAATTCTACATTAAGATTATTCAAAATCTTTGCAGCTCTTTCTTCTCGATATTCCGCCATTTGCTGAAGTTTATCCTTCAATTCCTTGTTATTTGCATCAAATTGATAACCCAGAAAATCCAGCGATATTGGTTCACCCTTCTGATATCTGGGGGGCGAAAAGGTTACATTCAACTCAACTCCACAAATATAACGGATCCCATTTTTCCTTGCTAGGGCCATGGCTTTCTCTTGACAGCCAATCGAGTCGTGGTCTGTAATTGACATTAATCCAATGTTTCTGGTCTTAGCTTCCTTAACAATTTCTTCGACAGTCAAGTTTCCGTCAGAACAACTTTTTGAGTGAATATGTAAGTCTATTATCATGATAAAACGGGGTCCAATTACCTTTTTTCCATCCCGATCACATACCAATCCTCGGGAGGATCATGCTCAGTATCGACTGTTAAATGCAATATTTCGAGTTGCGGATATCTCTTTTTCAAATCATCCAAGTCAACGGGTTCAAACCTTTTCTTGTTGTTAAAATAAGCTTCCTTGGTCAAGGCGTTTGAAACGTAATCCTCTTTAGTTCTTCTCAAAATCCTCGCAATGGCCACTTCTTCAGAACAGTGAGTTTGAAGTATGACAAAAGTCAGGTTGTGCTTTGCAGCAATCTCAGCGGCACGCCTTCGTAGATCCTGGGTGACAAAAGTAGCATCTAATATTACACCTCTGCCCTTCCGAGCAAGATCGTCTGCTTGGCGAAACATTTCATCGTAGACAGACACTCGTTTACTCATATTTGACGCAACTTTCTCGTCAAAAATGTCTTCATTCTTGAGAACTTCCAGTCGAATCAAATCGGTTCGAAGGACAGGATATCCCTTGATTTTCGAGATTTCCTCTGAGGTCTCTGTTTTCCAAGTTCCCGGAAGCCCACATGTGATTAGTAGAGTACTAGGCCTTAACCCAGTTTTAACAAACTCGCCAAAAGGTTCCTTCAACCGGACACCCTTGCAATCAAGTTGAGATAAAGCAAAATTAAACCTTTGCGTCACGTTCCTCATGCGAGTAAGTTGGCTTTGGAGCCATGAGCTTGAGTAGAGTCTCACAGACAGCAGACTTACCACTGTTAGGCAAGTTCCAAACACACCAACCATTATGCTGAGACATAAACCCATTTCCGCATACTCATATGAACAACAATAATATGTTAGATGGCATCCCATAAAATTTATGTCTCAATTCCCGCCAATGTTCAAAAAGTCACCATGTTAATAGACTACCACATTCACACAGCAATGTCTAGAGATGCGAAAGGCGACATCGCAGATTATGTAAAGATAGCTCGCGTTCGAAACTTGACAGAAATTGGATTTTCTGACCATTTTCACTTAGAAAAAAAGGATTACTCGATGAAATATGAAAAATTGGGCGAATACGTTCAGAAAGTCCGCTCATACAAGAATGAAACTGATTTCTCAATCAAGCTTGGTTTAGAAGTGGATTTCATCCCAGGCCTTGAAACAGAAATTAGAAAACTTGGGAGTCAGTGGCCTTTTGACTATTTTATCGGTTCCGTGCATTTCATAAACAATTGGGGTTTTGATGACCCAAGATACATTTCAGAGTATAAAAAATGGGATATCGCTGAACTGAATCGCATCTACTACAGCCTTATTCAACGTTGTGCACGATCAAAACTTTTCGATGTTATCGGACATGTGGATTTGATCAAGAAATTCGGGTACAAGCCAAAAACAGAAATGACTAATGTTTTCGCACAAACTGTCGAAGCCCTCAGGGATAGTAAGGTTTGCGTTGAGGTTAACACTGGAGGGTTAAGGGCGCCTTGCAGGGAGATATACCCAAGCAAAGTGTTCGTCGAAATGTGCTTTGACAACGGGATTCCAATAACCCTTGGTTCTGATGCCCACACGCCAGAAGATGTGGGGAAAGATTTTGGACAAGCGTTGAAACTGATTAGAGAAGCAGGATACAGAAGTATCGCGAGATTCACTCATCGAAAGCTAATGCTGGCAGAGATATGATTGAGATTTCTTCAAAACACCCACATTCACTTTGATATCTTTGCCAAAAGAAATAACTAGAACGTAGACACCTTTCACCATTTATCATCTATCAGAATTGTCTTGTATATACCATTTCAAAATCTCTCCAATAGCCCTCTCAGAGTAGCCCATCTTCCTTAGCGCCTTCTTCAAATCCCCGAGAGATTCAAAACCCAAACACAGACACCACGGACAAAGATTTATCAAAATGATATTTATCCTTTAACCCTCTGTTTCTTGGTGTATAGTCTCAAGGACAGCGTGGCTGGTTTCTCCACCAACGACGAAGTCAATAGAATAAGCTATGAGTTAAAAATATAACGATTCAAAAACTAATCGAAATACACGACACAGTAAGGATTTGAAAATGAATCTTCTACTCCAAGACGGCACAGTAATGACAATGCACAACCGAAAAATAATCCGTGATGGAGCAATCGCCATAGACGGAAAAATCATAGTGGACATCGGAAAAACCAATGAGCTAAAGAGAAATTATGGAAGAGGCTATGAAAAGATAGACGCAAGAGGCAAAGTAATCATTCCCGGTTTGGTTAATACCCATCAGCATGCGGCCATGAGCTTGCTAAGAGGATATGTGGATGATTTACCGCTCCAAGAATGGCTTGAAAACTGGATATGGCCCATAGAAAAGCACATGACAGCCCGCGACATTTATGTTGGAGCACTATTGACTGCCATAGAATCCATAATGGGCGGAACAACAACCGTAAACACCATGTACCATTATAAACCGGACAAAAACGAGGCGAAAGCATTTGCGGAGGCTGGACTAAGAGGTGTAGTCGGGCATGTATGCTTTTCATGGAGAAAAGAAGAAGATAGAAGAGACCTCGGGAATTTAGCTAGAAATTGGCATGACAAGGCAGATGGCTTAATTCGCGTAAGTGTAGACCCTCATGCACCATACACCGTTGACCCAGAGTACATGAGAGAACTGAAAGAAATCCGAAATGAACTGAGCCAAAAATTCGGATCAGACAAAGCTCCAATAATTTGGCATATTCACGTTGCTGAAACCAGCGACGAAAAAGAAAAGATCCAAAGAAACTTCAATGTGCAGTTGAGAAACGGAATAATGGACTACCTAGATTCATTGGGGGTCCTAGATAGGTACGTAGTAGCATCGCATTGCGTGGCATTAACGGATAAAGACTTGCAAGTTATGAAACGCAGAAGAGTTAAAGCTTCACACAACCCGATCTCAAATCTTAAACTCGCCTCGGGCATAAGCCCCATTCCAAAAATGCTTGAAAAAGGCATAACCATCTCCCTAGGGACAGACAGTCCGTGCTCAAACAACAATGCAGACATGTTTGAAATCATCAAAACAACAGCCATCCTACACAAAGGAATAGCTAAAAATCCAACACTCTTGCCAGCAGAACGGGTTTTGGAAATGGCAACTGTGGAAGGGGCAAAAGCTTTGTCCTGGGAAAATGAGATAGGTTCAATAGAGGTTGGCAAAAAGGCAGATTTGGCAATGATTGACTTCAAAAAGCCGCACCTTTGTCCATTATACAACGAAGCCAGCCACATGGTCTACGCAGTGAAAGCCTCAGATGTTGAAACTGTAATAATAAACGGCAACATAGTTATGGAAAACAGGAAATTGACAGGACTCAATTTAGAAAGAGTCATGGAAATGGTTGATAAAACAAAAAACGATCTTCTCGACAAGTTAACACAACGCTAAATAATTAAGTTGCAGTTGAACATAAACAAGAAGGGAAAAACAATGCAGGAGTTCAAAGTTAAAGATGCTGCCCTAGCGCCCAGAGGTCATCTGCAAATAGAATGGGCTTCGAAACATATGCCAGTTTTGAACCAGATCAAACAAAGATTTAGCGACGAAAAGCCTCTGAAAAACCTAACCTTAGGCGCGTGCCTTCATGTGACAAAAGAAACAGGCGTACTTGTTGACGCTTTTGTTGCTGGTGGCGCAAAAGTCGCAGTCTGCGGTTCCAATCCGCTTTCAACGCAAGACGATGTAGCAGCGGCTTTAGGCGAAAGTGGAGTAAACGTGTTTGCTTGGCGAGAGCAAACAACGGAGGAGTACTACTGGTGCATTGAAAGAGTAATTGATCAAAATCCCGTTATAACGTTTGATGATGGAGCAGACCTTGTTGGCACAATCCACAGTAAGAGAACAGAAATGCTGTCAAATATCAAGGGTGGAACCGAAGAAACAACAACAGGCGTGTTGCGCCTACGAGCCATGGAGAAAACAGGAGCACTGAAATACGCAATAATAGCTGTAAATGATGCCTACACAAAATATCTCTTTGACAACCGCTATGGAACAGGACAGAGCACAATAGACGGAATTCTCAGGGCCACAAACATTCTTCTGGCTGGAAAAAACCTAGTGGTCTGCGGTTACGGATGGTGCGCCAGAGGAATAGCCATGAGAGCACAAGGAATGGGCGCAAACGTAATAGTAACAGAAGTGAACCCTCTCAGAGCACTGGAAGCAGCAATGAACGGGTTCCGTGTAATGCCGCTTACAGAAGCAGCAGCAATTGGTGATATATTCGTAACATCAACAGGCGACATAAGCGTCATAAGAAAAGAACACATGCACAAAATGAGAGACAGTGCTATACTTGCTAACAGCGGCCACTTCAACGTAGAAATAAACATAAAAGAGCTAGAAGGAATGGCGGTTTCGAAAAAGAATATAAGGCCAAATCTAGAGGAGTACACTCTCAATGATGGAAGAAAACTATACTTACTAGCAGAAGGAAGACTCGTGAACCTAGCTGCAGCGGAAGGACACCCATCAGAAGTCATGGACATGTCATTCGCGAATCAAGCCCTCTGCGCAGAGTACTTGGCAAAAACTGGAAAAATGCCGCCAAAGGTTTACCTTGTGCCGAGGGATATAGACGAAACTGTGGCCAGCCTTAAACTCAATGCAATGAGAATAAAGATAGATGAGCTCACAGATGAACAGAAAACGTATTTGGCAACATGGGAAGCTGGAACCATATAGCAATAATTCGAAACCTATGGTAAACTTTAAAAGGTTTAAGCTGTAAACATGGCTTACGTGTGGTGATTACATATGGTTAGTAAAGATCAAACGATCGGCGGAACAATTCTAATAGTATGCGTAGCAATTGCCATACTCTACCTTGCAACCCTCTTCTACCCTCAATGGATCATAAACATAGGATGGGCACACAATCCTGACGCCATTCAATTCTGGACTATAGCGGTGCCTGTTTTCATCGCATTCATAGCTATCATGGCTATAGGTGCATGGATAGGCTGGACAATGGCGACGACACCACCTCCGAAACCAATAGAAGAGCTTACTAGCGAAATAGAAGAGAGAGAAGAGGCAAAAGCAGAGGAGCAGCCAGAAGAAAAGACAGCAGAACAAGCAGTTGAAGAGAAGAAACTCAGAAGAAAAACCGAAAAATAACGCCATTTTTTAGACTTATTTTCCAAAACTAGATTGTCGGATTTTCAGGTTGAAACAGACTGATAAGCTTTATAGCCCAAACATCTTAAACGCAAAATACAGCGCAACGTAGACAGCAGCAGAAACACCAGATATTACTATAATTGCCTTTGGTGAGATCGAAATAGAAGGGGTTTCTTCGCCTTTAGGCTGTATTTCGTATTCCTTGATTTCATGCGTTTCTGCGTCAATACGAACAATGGCTGTAAGTTTTTTCATCTCCACCTCAACCGAGTAGATTCCTTCCTCGAAAGAAACCCTTTTTGGCTTCAAGCGGCCCCTGTTTCCAACTCTCTTAAGAAAACCCGTGGCGATCAGTGTTACTGTTTCGGCATTCAACGTTTTTGCTTGAGAAGTAGCCGACGTGAGAGCGCCAGAGGCTCTTTTTTGCACGGTTGCTGCCAACTATAGTGTCTCCTAGCCGCATTTTATCAGAATTCTCAAAGACTTAAAAGTACATGTGTGTATCATAGGTAACCAACTTAACTGGTCACATTCTTAAGCATACACTGCACTATACTCTCACAAATCATGCACTCATCAGGTATGTGTCCCTTCGCTGAACGCTCACTTAAATATCCAAAATAATGTGCGCATCCCTGCGATTTAGAAGGGGTCGGCTTTTCCCCGCTATAGCTTAAGCGGCTTGGTTCTTCAATCTCTATTTCTTTTGCCTCTGATTTTTGTCCTTCTTCCATAACCACCGAGTTTTCTTCTTCTAACGATATTTCAGTCAAGCAATAAGGACAAGCGTCATAAGGTTCTGCATTTTTGGATGCCAAGTTTTTAGCTTTTATCGGACTAGTGAAAGCTTTTCCGCAAGATGGATTGGAACATGTGAACGTCTGACCTACTGTTGATGCTTCTTTCTTTTTCGTGATTGTTGAACCTCCTCTGAATTGAAATCGAATTCCAAGCTTATAGTATTAATGAATCCAGAATACGTATCCTACGTACCCTATGTACTCACAAAAAGAGGCCAAACTATGGAGCTGCCAATTTTTTTAGGTCTTCCTCTCCTTCAGCGTAACCTGAGGCGATTAGAATGTCGCCTCCTTGGATTTTTGAATCGGGTTTAGGTCTTATACATTTGTCTCCTCTTCTAATCGCAAGAACCCACATTCCAGTTTCTTCTGGAATTCGAGCCTCCCGCAACGTCTTGCCTACCATTGAGGAATTTTCAGTAACAGGTGCATAAGTAACAGTTTCTTCGGCTTCTTCTATAGCGAGTTTCAGCACTGGATGTGGCTCTATCCCCCTCAAAACAACTTCTGCTATCTCACAGGCAGCATCTGCTATTTTTTCAGTTGCAACACCCAGTCGTATCAGCCCAAGGAAACCCTTAGCTTCCTCTTTTTTGAAATCACTTGATAAAACGAGCAACTCAAAATCCGTATGTAATCTGTCCACGTACTGCTCAAGTCTTTGTACTTCTTCAGCCAGTTCTCTATTGTTTAGCAAAAGCGAAGAATAAGCCAAGTCAATCATCAACTCAGAAGTATCTTTAAGCTCGACAAACTGTTCAACGATTTCTTCAAAATTTCTTCGGTGCTGCCGAGACATTTCAATTCTCCAGCCTTAGCAGTTTTCCCTCAGCAAGTTCTTTAAATTCCCTTATACCCAACGGAGCTCCTCGCGCGATAAGGAAGTCGCCGCTTTTAATCTGCTCGCTTTCTTTCGGGTCTATTATCCAGTCTTTATTTCGGCGAATGGCAATTATGTCAACGCCCATTCTTGCTGCCAAATCGAGTTTGCCTATCTGTTTACCAACAAGTACCGAGGCTTCGTTAACTTTGGCTCTAGTTAAGCGTTCTTCAACCTTTTCAAAGACTTCACTTACTATTGGATGCACCCCAATGTTTTGTAATACTATTGCTGCTATGTCCGCAGCCGCATCCGAAATTTTGTCTGCGGCAGAAGCGACCGTAGAAACACCAGTCAATGCCTCAGCATCATCAGGGTCCCTCGCTGCTATCATTATCGTCATGTCCAAAAGGTAAGCCAATGTGTCAACTCGGTTTTCAAGCTCCAACACATCTTCCGCCAGTTCCTTATCATTGAATAATGCGGCAGAGTAAGCCAAGTCAATCATCAACTCAGAGAGGTTTTTCATCTCTAAAAATAGTTCCCTAACAGGTATAGGCTTGTATTCTACCTTTTCGAAATGGGGCATCCTTTTGAAGCCACTCCGACTGGGACGTATAAGGCTAGGAGTATTTTAACTCTATCTCTCTAGAATCAGCCTATCAAAAACAAAGCAGCAAGTAAAGCAATAGTGGTTATGCTATCTGCAAGGGAACTTTCGATGGGAATAACGAAATTGTCAGGGTCTAAACCCCTTTGAAAAGTTAGGATCGAAACACCATAAGATATCATAACAATCGCTGTTACTGCGATTACATTTGTTGCTAGCAAAAGAGCAGTGAAACCTAAGAATATGTACAACGTAAACATGCCATTTACGAACAAGGAAAAAGCTGAGAAGAAGGCAAACATTACAACGGAAGCTGCCCAAGCACTAAAAATTTGCGCGGCGTGATCTCGCACAGCAGAGAAAGAAGGCTTGAGTAGACCTAAAGCAAGTTTCGTTGTAGCCGTAGAACCAACAACTGAACCAACATCACCCACTAAGTCAATCAAAGCGGGATAAACAGCATAAATTTCCTTTTTGCCCTCAACAGTAACCTTCTTATGTATCCTATGCAGAACGGTTCCTGTGACATTGACAATAAACGCCACAAAAATCAAGGTCAGAAAAGACTCCCTTATAGTCTTAATGAACTCTTTCTCATGGATGTTCCGCGACAGAATGTAAAGCATCAAAATTACATGCAGGAAGCCAACAAGAACTGTAGCATGTCTGGAAACAGAATACATGTTAAGTGTGAAAACATAACATAGTGTTATGAATATATCAGCAACGGTAGACATTATTGGATATTCGATAACATCAGGGTCTAAACCCTTCTTAAACGTGGCGAATGAAACCACTACTGTAAACAAGGAAAGGATTAACCCCAAAGTCATAGTTGCGACCACTATTACAAAAATAGCAGAAAACTCTTCGAAGGTTATTCCCCAGAACAAACTTCCAAAGACTACAGAAACCAAACTCATTGCAAAGCTTGTTTCTAAAGTTATGACAATTATTGATTTAAATAATACGTAAAAGCTTTTTGTGTTTCCGAAAAGCGTAGGGTAAACTGTGCCCATGTGTAGTGCTGTGCCTAAGCGTCCGCTAAACAAGCCGCTTATCATGCCTCTCGCACTTAAGACAGCAGGGTAAACTGCAATAGCCCAAGGATAACGCCCAAAGACATCAAGTTGCGAAGCAACAATGAGGCCTGCCAGTATTCCACCAAAGTCGAAGGAATACGCAATCAAAGCCTCTCTAAACGTTTTAAAGAATGCTCTTGAGTTCGCAGCACGGGTCATCGGTCATTTGCCTCCCTCAGAAGAGCATTTAATGGATCGAAATAAATTAAGGAATGATTCCTAAAGTGGGAAACAGGCTTGAAAAACTTACGGGTAATAGACTTTTGAGGATTCTTTATCCTTAGTTCTGGCGGTAAAACGCCTTTCATGCTGCAGTTTAGGCTGTTGGCTGGCTTCATCATCTTCGCCTTCTTCTAGGCTTGATTTGCTTTTGCCCATCCATAGGCGCCCCTTCAATAGAGCCTTTCTAAGCGAGCCTTCAAGCTCCACCGCCATATTCGCTCCTAAACTCTGAACAGTGATGCGACATTCCTTAAATAAGTTTCCAACCAAGACCAGAGGGAAAATCCATATTCAGAATTCATAACCGTTTTAATTAGTCAAACTCTAAGCTTTTCTCTCGTCCTAACGATGGTGAACAACTTGTACGCAGTATGGATAAAGATTGACGAAGCCCTCCCATGGATCGAAATGAAAGGAGTATACCAAACAAAAAGAGAAGCAAGAAGAGCAGCGAGAGAGTTTCTAAGAAAAACTGGGATAAAGGTTGTTGCGATTCCCGATGGAAAAAGCCAGATCAAAGCATTGGCAACAATAAAGCACAGTTAAGATAGTCTAGACTTTTCTTATTGAGCTCTTGCTCTGCATGGTGTTGGCGCTGGATTCATGTTCTCATATTCCTAGATGGTAGATGTAGATATGAAAAGCTTGAAAATCGCGAGCGCCGCGGAAGGAATTTCAGTACCAATCTACCAGTAAAAAGTGCGCTATTTATGTATGACGAGAGTTCGCAGCTCTCTGGGCTACCACAAGACCCAGGTCAGGACGACTTCCAAACTCCAAGCTCAGTAATTGTGTAGGGTTAGGTTTAAACAAAGGTTTAAATTCTCTGTTTTTCAACGTGGGGGAATTATGGGAAGATGCCTCTTGCAGTTAGAACTTCTATTTCCTTAGAGACAACAAAGACAAATCCCACGCTACTTATATCAAGATTGTAGTTTTTGGCAGTTTCCACGATGTGTTGTAAGCAGTGACCATTCTCTTTCGAAGCTTTTCTTTAACCAGACTTAATTCCCAGTTCTAACCTGCTTTGTTTTGAAGCCATTCGCGGTAACTCACCGTGACTCCACCAGCATTTGCACACGCGCTTACTTATCCTAAGATTTTTTCTACCTCTTCCTTATCAGCATCAATAACATAGTTAATCCCTGACACCTTTGCAGCTTCAGGAGTTAAAGCAACGATATCGTCTCGAGTGATGTGTTGAAGTGCAAATTTTCTGGCACCACACATTAATTGTTTTAATCCTTGGACGAGCCTCTGATTATAAGTATAAAGGCCCATCGCGCCTGTGGGTAAGTCTTTGAACTTTTCCCCAAACTTTTTCTTCAATCTGCCCGCTTCGATAAAGGTTGCCTCGATGGTGTTTCCGTATCTTCCATAGTATATAGGTAGATTTCCTTCCATGATCCTCCGACCCACGTTTTTACCTACCATCGCTGCGGTGAGTGGAGCTCTGGCCATACCCACAGCTTTGACGTAGGGTGCACCCAGAGCAAGTGCCTTGAAGATGTGATCTTCCATTGTAATGCCTCCTGCAAAGGCTATGTCAGGTACGTATTCTCCCTTCTTCGCCAGTCTATCTGCATATTGATACGTCAAAGACCATATTTCTATGCTGGGTATTCCCCATTCGTTCATCATACGCCAGGGGCTCATCCCTGTTCCACCACCAGCGCCGTCAATGGTAAGTAGGTCAATTCTTGCTAATGACGAAAATTTCACGGCTCTTGCCACATCTGCTGGCCTGTAGGCTCCCGTTTTCAGGAAAACGTGCTTGGCACCTAAGCTTCTGAGCTCTTTTGCCCTGCTGACGAAGGTTTCTTCGGTAACCATGCCAACTCTGGAATGCCTTTCAAACTCTTTGAAATATCCCGCCTTAAATGCTTCAATAATGTCCGGATTTTCGGGATCAGGGAGAACTATGTATCCTCTTCCCTTTAGAAGCTGAGCTTTTTCCAGATCCTTGATCTTAACTTCGCCGCCTATGTCTTTAGCTCCTTGACCCCATTTTAGTTCAACGGCATCCACTTCTAAATCCGAGATGGCATACTCATGGACGCCGAGTCGTGTATCTTCTATGTTGGCTTGAACAACAATTGCACCGTAGCCTTCTTCTTGCCATTCTTTGTAGGTTTTAACTCTATATTCCAGTTCCGGAGAATGAATCACTCTTCCATTGTTGAATTTTGAACCCGCATCCATGCCACATACATTTTCACCTATTACTTGCATGGCCCCTGATATTGCCGCGCCAATATCCAGCTCTTTTTCCACTGCCTCAAGAACCCTGGGAAACTACCACTTCAAAATGTTATTTTTAAGTCGCTTTGAAAGAGTCAACTAGTTCAGTGAGTGACTCTTCGGGTTTTTGAACTTACCATTTAAATAACTATTCATCAAGTAGCGCAAACCATTTAGAGTTAATCTAAAAGACCTGAATCGATCGAATCGAAGTGCATCCATATACAGGTTATCAAAAACCGAAGTCGCTTAAACTCTCGCTTTTTTCACCTTAATGATTATGGAAAAACTCCCCTTTCAGATGCAACTTCTATTGTCTTAGAGACAGCAAGGGTAAAAGCTGCTTTTCTCATATTGAGGTTATAGTTCTTAGCAACTTCAGCAACGTTTCTATAAGCAGTGACCATTTTCTTTTGAAGTTTTTCTTTGACCAAACTTAATTCCCAGCTTTCGCCCGCTTTATTTTGAAGCCATTCGAAGTAACTTACGGTAACTCCACCGGCGTTTGCAAGTATGTCTGGTAATACGTAGGTGTTCTTAGTGACCAAGATTTCATGAGCGAGATTAGTAGTAGGTCCATTTGCAAGCTCCAAAACTACTCTGGCCTTTATGTCGCTGGCGAGTTCACCTACAATTTGTGTTTCTTTCGCAGCGGGGACTAAGATGTCACAAGGGCTTGTCAACAGTTGTTCTTGGGTTAGATACGGAAGCTGGTCGTATCCAACCACGGATTGTTTGGGACTTCTATTTTCTTTATAGTCCAAGGCATCTCTCGGATTCAGTCCCTCTTGACAATAGATTCCTCCCTTTGAGTCACAGATTCCTACAATTCTACATCCATAATCTTCGTACAGAATGTTCGCAATGTTGTATCCAACATTCCCAAATCCCTGAACAACGACAGACATATCTTTCAAAGAACTTAATCCTTCAATATGTCCCTGTTTAACAGCTTCTTCCAGAACATATGCGCCACCTTGTGCTGTGGCCTCTTTTCTACCCTTAGAGCCGCCTACGCTGAGTGGTTTTCCAGTTACAACTGCAGAAGCATATGAAGATCGTGGGTTGAGCATCTTATAAGTATCATAAATAATTCCCATCTCTCTTTCACTGGTACCCACATCTGGCGCGGGAACGTCAGAGTCCGGACCTATCACGGGTAAAATTTCGTAAGTGTACCTTCTTGTCAATCTATCAAGTTCTCCTCGCGACATTTTCTTCGGATCACAACAAACGCCCCCTTTTGATCCTCCATAAGGAAGGTCAACAACCCGGCATTTCAATGTCATATCAAAAGCGAGGGCAGTTATCAAATCTAAGTCCACATCGGGAGAATATCTTATACCTCCTTTAGTAGGTTCATATAGTCGGCTATGTAGCACTCTGTATCCGGTAAACATCTCTATTGACCCATCATCCATGCGTACTGGAAATCGCACAGTTAATTGCCTGAAAGGCTGTTCTAAAAACCTGACAATTCCTTTCTCGAGAGGTTTTATTTCTGCATTTATAAACTGAACTGCCTTTTCAAATTCCAGTTTCGTTCTCTTCAGAAAGTCCGACTCTTCTTTGATTTCACAAGGCTCTCCAGAACTCATCAAGCAATCACTCTCTGCTAACTCTCTTTATACCCTTGAAACTTAGGGGGGCTTCTTCAGAAATCTCCTCTGCAAACATTATTTCATATACATCTTTTGAGGCACAATTAGGACACTCCAAAGGTCTGTACCTACATGTTTGGCAATTTTCTGATTCAATGCCAATTCGAAGACAAAGATCCTCGGTTCCCTCTTTATGCCCGACCACCACTCCTACCAGTTCAATCCATGTGCTTCCGCAGCTGGCACAAGTAACTCTCTTCTTGATCAACTCTCCTTCTCCCTTTCTGTTTTCAATTTCCTTAATGATTTCTGTAACTTTCAAATGATATCACACATCTTAAGCGTATTGGTGCGGTATTTAACTATTTCGTTCGCTCAATGTCCAAAATTCTTGGATATTGCAAGAGAAACGGGAACAGAATACTTACAATGTTGGAAAGGAAATAGACATCATCTTGTTCTTCCGACATCATAAGATTTCAAGGCAAAAATGGTATAATTTTTAAACTGTGAACACTAATTTCGCATAGGGGGCATACATTGACCTCGAAAATAAAAATTGATGGGATTGACGTAAACATTATTAGGGCTCTACAGAAGGATGCACGTGCCAATTTTGCAAACATAGCAAGAAACTGTGACGTGTCAACAGATACGATAAGTAAACGATTCAGAAAGATGAAGAAAGCCGGCATTATCAGAGGGACAACGATACTGTTGAATCCAAAAAGCTTCGGCCATGATTGCGTTGCAAGCTTAGGCATTGATGTTAGCTATCCGCACTTGATGGAGATTGTTGAATCGATTCGAAGGATGCCTGAGATAGTCTTCTGCACTACGTCCATGGGCAAACATGACATATTCTCTATCGCAGTTCTTAAGAATGTGGGGCGGCTTAGCCAAGTAAAAGATTTGATAAAGGGGCATCCGGTGGTTAGAGAGGTCACGACGAGCATTTGGGTTGATGAGATATTGCTGTGCCCGGAGAACTTCGAATTTGATCATCTCAACAGGTAGGGATAAAGATGGATGAGACTGACTTGTTCATTATTAAGAGAATGACGGAAGATGCTCGCGTATCTTTTAGAAAAATAGCGAAGGAACTTGGAGTCTCACCCGACACTATAATAAGCAGATATAAAACGCTACAGGAAAAAGGTGTAATTCGAGGATCCACTGTAGTACTCAATCCAAAAAAAATTGGCTATCATGGCATGGCCGTATTCATGATAGATGCCTCACCGACACACATCTTAGCCACTGAGACCACTCCCACCGAGTCATCACTGATCCTAGAAAAATTAATACGAATGCGAAACATAATCTTGGCAACAAAGACTGTGGGAGACCACGACCTATTGGCTATCGGTGTAGCCAGAGATTTCGAACATCTGATTGCGATAGGTGCTGATATAGCAAAAATACCCGGGGTCAAGGACTTGCGAGTATCCTTTTGGGTTGAGAAAGCAGAACTCTGCCCCAAATACTTCATAATTTAGGCCGTAATGTATATTGATATATGCGTTTCCATTTTTTCCTTCAATAGAAGATGTTACCTAAAAGAAATTCGTCTTCGTCCAAGTTCAACCAATATCCACACCGCTCAAAATCGCACTTCTTTAGCCACAATATCCTAGAATTGAGACTTAAATGACAAAATGGCGCCGGGGAAGGGATTTCAGCACCAATTTACTAGTAAAAAACCATCTTATGAGCTTAGCGAGAGTTCGAATCTCTCCCGGGCTACTATCAAAACGACTATGGTTTTATCGCATTTTGCTCGTGAAATTGCTATTATTTGAAGCGCACACACGTTGACAACAGAGAAAGGCATGGAAAACTAACATAATGTGTAATGAGAACTGCCACTTTCGGGTCTAAAGGCAAGCGCAAGGGTCAAACTATGTTTCTTTGTAGACAGCCACGCGGCAGCTCTTAGGAAGAAATGCGTAGAGCCTTTGCCTCTTTTTGTCGAACGCGAAGGTTTGTGTTCCTTCTTCCGTATTGACTCTCTCATCTACAACCAACTTTTCGGTATCTATCACTTCAATCACACCAGGTTTCCCAATAGCGCAATAGAGCCGATGCCGATCAACGTTGAGCCAAATCACGTCAGGTCCTCCTTCAATCGGCACGATAGCTTCTTCATGACCTGTTGAAATATCTAAAACAACTACGGCTCCGCCATCGCATGCAACGTAAGCTAAGCCCCTTTTATCGTCGATGTCAAGACCGTGCGGTCCAGCCACCGAGATTGACAGAAAGGCCTTTTCCAACAAGCTCTCTGGCGCGAGTACGGATACGCCTGCAGGTTCGCGAACGTTTACTAGGAACTGATCTCTTATAGCGGAATATGCGCACCATCTGGGTCTGCCTCGAAGCTGCAGAGAAAACATCAGCTTTCCAGAGTAGGGATCAACAAGTCTCACGTTATTGTCTTGCACATCCGCAACAAGAAGCTGTTTGTGTTTGCTGTCCCAAGCAAGACCGTTGGGGGCTGAACCTGCTTGTGCCTCGCGCAAAACTTGATTGGTCAAAGCATCAATCGTGAGAATTTTGCCTGTGCCTCTCGAGGCAGCAAAGAACAAGTTCTCTTTTTGAGCGCAGATTACGCCACTAGCTTCAATACATCCTGAAATTGTCACAAGGTTTT
>Ga0315310_10000017_pt1 | contig 125120 bp, 131 predicted proteins | sample TDP5_MG_FD_203630 | JGI IMG/M metagenome (GOLD analysis project Ga0315310, IMG submission 203630) | Freshwater sediment microbial communities from Lake Towuti, South Sulawesi, Indonesia - TDP5 | ecosystem: Environmental > Aquatic > Freshwater > Lake > Sediment | place: Indonesia: South...
TGCTTCCTCAAAATCTTAGCGCGTGCGTTTTGTAAGTAACTGTTTACTAAAGAAGACCTAAACCATGCAGTATGTGAATGCCTATTATGGTATAGACTGAAAAGGTCATGCCTACATGCACGAATCTTCTAGTTTGAGACTTGATGCGAGGAATTAGCTGAAATCTATGAGTAAAACCGGTGGCAACGAGCAATATCATAATAATGTACAAAGCTAATCCCGTTCCCAGTCTTGGATAGAATGCTGCTGGTCTGCCAATTTGACCCGCGAAATGAAGAGACACTAAAAGAAAAGCTAACAAGTTTCCGAACACGTGAACTCTAAAAAGAGTCGTATATCTGCTTGGGTAGCGCCGTTTTGATACGGCTATTATTGGCACAGCGAATGCTATGTATAATGTCCCTATCCAGACAAACCAGTGATTAGCGCGAAATGGCCCGAGAAAGAAACCAAAATGAATCCAACCTAAGTTATCCGCAACCATTAGGCATATAGTGGCTATGATTATCGATAATGATGCCCAGAATTCCAAACTTCTTAGAATTTTCATCGTTCCGCACCGACTATATTTAATAAGAACGAAAAAACAACCTATTGAAACAAAACTCTTGTCATTTCATTAAAAATGAGCGTACAGTTTTGTTAGTAACAATCAAGTGAAGTGCAGAAGTAGCTCAGGAGAGATTCGAACTCACGTTTCAATTCTATAGACTTAAGATGATACAATCATCAAGCAAATCGCATCTTCTTAAGCTCAGTATTGGCTTCTCAAAAGAAAAAAAGAAGTTGCTTGAGAAAAAGTGGAGATATCGCCACCAAGCCATTGTTCCAAAGAAGACTTACCATAGTATTCAGGAGGTTACCAAAGAGATAGAGGCATTCAATCAATAAATAAAGAAGTCATATATTATGTAAAGTTTGTAGAACAATCCCAATAGTGCGGAGGCGCCTATGTCGCTCCCTGGAAAACTTATTCGCTCAAGTTCCTTGGGCATCCACCAATCCTCTGAGTCGTCATGACTGCTCTTAAAAAACGACGTTAGAGGCAACAAAGTGACGCTAGCTTATACGGTTATCAGCAGGCTTCCAACTAGAATCGAAACATACAGTGGTGTAGACAACGTAACGAAATTTGTAGATTAGGTTCAAATATCGGTTTAAAATATCAAAGTTAGCGACAATCTATTAGGAAACACATGAATGGGAGAATCAGACAATGATTGAAACAGTTAAAACCTGGTATAATGCTCGTGCGGAGTATGAATGGATGAGGCTTTTTCAAGATGGTTATCATCAACTTGAATATCTCGTGACAATGCATTTTTTGGAAGAGTATCTTCCTAAGCATGGTCTCGTTTTGGATGCTGGAGGTGGACCTGGACGGTACACGATAGAATTAGCCAAAAAAGGCTATAGGGTTATCCTTTTAGATTTGTCGCCAAAATGCCTTGAGATCGCAAGGGACCAGATAAGAGAGGCCGGTGTTAAAGGCAGAGTCAGGGAGATTGTAGATGGTTCTATTACTGATTTGTCGAGATTTAAGAATGAATTTTTTGATGCTGTACTTTGTCTTGGAGGACCGCTTTCTCACCTTCTCGAGAAACAGAGAAGAGAACAAGCCGCAAGCGAGCTCGTGCGAGTAACCAAGAAAAAGGCACCTTTATTCATTTCAGTATTTAACCGATATGGATTTTACAGAGTACTTTTGCGCTCGGGTGAAAACTTGACTGATTCATCCCATGAAGAAATGTTTGCAACAGGAATGCACAGGGCTCATTACCAACATCCCAAAGCCTTTCGGCGAACCAATGGGTTCACTGACGCCTACTTCTTCTTTCCCAATGAAATAAAGGAACTGTTTGAGAACAAGGGAGTCCAAACCCTGACATTGGCAACATGCGAGGGTCTATCTTCTGACTTGGAAGAGAACACGAACACACTTTACAAAGATAAAAAGCAATGGAGAAGATGGTTAAAAGTTATTTTGCAAACATGCACTGACCCTTGCGTAATCGGTTTGGGAACGCATCTTCTTTATGTTGGGCGAAAGCTAGACTAAGGATAGACCAAAATCTAGACGGAATTTAAGATAAGATTTTACACTAGTAGATCAAGAGAGTCTCGAAGTCTCACGAAGCGTATTCCGTATGTCTTTTTACCGGTAAAGTTGGGTATAGATCCCAACTCGCACCATCAATGCGCACGTCAAAAGTATAGACTAATAGAGGCCACATTCAAAATATGTGGGAAAAGCCTAAAGGACAAAGTTTGAAGCCGCTTAGAATTGTGTACGTCGACCCGCTCGATCTCTGATGAATATCAAAGGCTAAAGTGTAAAACCTAATCCAACACTAATGGAACAGGTAATAATTGACCAACTACTCTTTTTTCTCGATTGCTTTGATTATGACGGCTGTTCCATAAGAAGAGAATGTTGTGGCAGTGCCCTGCAGTATGTCGCTTGTTTCAAAGTCCGCGCCCACAACAGCGTTTGCACCCACCCTCTGAGCGTTTTCAACCAGTCTCTGCAGTGATTCTCTCCTCGCCTTTTCACACTCCGACGTATATGAAGTGACTTCACCGCCGAATATGCCCTCTATTCCAGCCACTATTTTGCCGCCTACGCCTCGTGTTCTCACGGTTATGCCGCTAACTGCACCCAAAACCTTCACGATTTCGTAGCCTGGAATCGTTGGGGTGGTAACAACAATAACAGACTGCTTCTCGCTCACGTAAAGCCCTCCACTGTTAGCATTTGCGCAGAGTTCACCATTTAAACCTTCTGATGACAGTAAAAAACATAACGTTCTAATACCTCAAGTTTCAGTTTCTACAAAAAGGCAGTGCAAACATGGAACCAGCAGAGTCGACACAGCCAACAATTGAACCCACGCAATACGAGCAGATTCACCAAATGGCCGCTACTGAATTCACAATAGAAGAGGGCTTCATAGAATACAACACGCCCACATTTTATGTAACACCTCAGCCAAACTTAAAACAAGCATTTCTCCGTCTATACAAAAAACTCAATTCCATGCAACTTGTCCCAATCCTTAAAAAAAGAGAAAAAAGAGTCATGCTGCAGGTTATACCTAAGCCGCCAACTAAACCGAGCAGACCATTAATCAACCTGATTCTACTCGTAGCTACAATTGGAACCACGCTGATAACAGGCTATTTTCTTTTCGACTCCATATCCAACCCTTGGATAAACGCCATAATGTTCTCGATTGGGGTCATGTCCATTATGGGAGCGCACGAAATGGGACATAAACTCACAGCGAACAGACACAAGATAGAGGCCACGTATCCGTACTTTATACCGGGAACACCTCCATGGGGAACGTTTGGTGCAGTGATACAGCAGAAATCACTGCCACCAAATCAGGATGCGCTATTTGACCTAGGCTTGAGTGGACCAGTTATAGGATTTTTGACTACTACTATCGTCTTGATTATTGGAATTTTGATGTCAAATGTAAGTGTCGTTCAAGAACTGCCATCTGGAAGTTTTCCGTTGCCTCCGCTTCTTGATTTCTTAGTTGGTGCGTTGATTAAATTGCCGGCTCCTATTTCATCTAACGATTATGTATTGATTGAACTGCATCCGTTAACCTATGCAGGAATCATAGGAATGCTTGTTACAATGCTCAATCTCATGCCTGTGGGGCAGTTGGACGGTGGACACATTGTACATGTGTTGCTGAATCAAAAAGCCCGCTTAGTTGTGTCATTTATTGCCATAATTTCGCTGGTGTTAACTGGTTTCTGGCTCATGGCTATACTTGCTTTTTTGATTGCAAGAGTCCCTCACCCAGACCCTCTGGACGGCGTGTCAAAACTCTCCACGAGTCGAAAAATAGCCATTATATTAGCGGTTGTAATCTTTATTCTCAGTGTGCTCAGTATACCGTTTCAACTGCTTTACTAAACCACCTCAAGGAACTAGAACACTAGCAAGGTTTAAGACTTGGTATGAACCTCTGATACCTCTTCAAAAACAGAAAAGAGACGTGAATTCCTTGGGATTCTTCAACACCAAACTAGACGATTGCAAAAGTTTAGCTGAAATTTTTGAGTTGGTTAAGCAGTCTGTTCAAAGGTTTCTTAATCAGCATCGGTCTGGGCTTATGCTTGGCATGGCAAACCTTGGAATGAAGAGAGGCTACTTTGTCGGTGCTTTTCACCCGATCGGCTCAAACATTATTGTTATGAATAAGGCACCGTTTGATGTTGCCATCCGCACAACCGATAGAAAGGTTTTCAACGCCTACTGCTACCACCTCCTGCTCCACGAATACTTGCACGCATTAGGCTACGTCAACGAAGAAGAAGTGAGAGACCTTGTTCACCGTGTTTGTAGCCTTGCCTTAGGAAAGGACAATCCCGCCACCATAATGGCTGAGCGTGGAATAGCTTTCTACTTTCCAAAAGTAACATACTTTTCACAGACTATTCCGATACCCAGAGGCATCCAAATCGAACTAATCAAAGACTTTGACAAATCAAGCGCAAGCTACATCAACTAAATAGAATCTCACACCAAAAATTCATTTTAAAATAAAAAGTTAAGGGATATATGCGTTAGGCTTCACAGCGGGCACTGAAACCATATTGATTTAAATGCTCTGGTCCATTGGTCTCGAAGTATTCACCTTTTTACCGACCTTCAAAATCGTGCCCCTCCGCTTTTAGCTCTTCTTCTTAACACAAAGAACACAGCTACAGCGCCGATAACTGCAGTGAATATTGCTATCATAACGATCCATTACATCTCTGATGCCAAAGGACGCACAATAAGCTTCTTCACCGCAGGCTTCTCAAAAAGCGAATTCGAATTTCTATGTGTTAATTTGTGGTAAAGAAGGTTTTTATGCGAGAGGGTGTATTATGTCTTATGTCGTGCGATGTGATAGAGAGGTGGGTGGAGGTTGAAATCGACTCAAGCTCATTCATTGCTGGGTCGAGAGGTACCGCTCCATCGGTGTGTCGGTGCCAAATCTCTTCTTGCAGGCCGTCTTCTCCTTTCTCTCTCTCGATGAGGCGCTGGCGCGCTGGGGAGCCAACAAACAATGAAACCCACACCCAAAACATCGCAGAAAAAATACTAATGGAGAAAACACAATGAAAGCAACTGCAGCAGCCCTAAACTGGAAAAACGAATTCTATAGGAAAGTTAACGCAAAAATAGGACGGTTGCAACAGGAATCGGAAGAAATAGACAGTCTTAGACAAGCAGTAAACTCACTTAAAAACTTTAGAAAGCAAGTCTTGACAGAAAAATGCGACTAAAGCCTCAACTTGCGAATTAGCAACTATAAAGTACTCATTATAGGATTGTTGCATTTCCGTTAAATACTGTTATAATCTCTCCCGAAGCCTTGTTGCGCCCAGTTAGAATCGCCTCAGCCTTACCAAGCTTTGTGCTGTGTCTAACCACTTTTGCAGGGATACTCGGATGCTTCTCACGATTCAGCTTCACAGCAGCCCAAGCCATTTCATAAGTGTTGTCATCGCTGCCATCATCAACAACAATAATCTCAGAGGTTCCCTTATGACGGGCAGCGTTCTCAAATGCATTGGCGATTCGCTGAAAAATACTATTCTCTTCATTGTGGGCTGGAACAATAAACGAAGCCATGCCATACCCCTCAATAACCTTCTCCGCTGCCTTTATGGATGGTGGGGTAGTAGGTGGCGGCAAAGGACGAGAGGGTGGCATAACTGAGGGCGTTGGACCAGCACCTTCTTGCCGCCTTCTTTGGCGCCAACTTATGTAAGCAGCCAACGCGATAATAGCCGCGACTATTAAAATGAGTGCTAATATCAGAGCCAAAGGCACACCCGCGGCACCCTTCACTTGAATCTCGTATATTTCTGGTGTCTTTGCGCCATTTTCAGCCCTGTCAAACGCTTCAATCCAAAATTTTATGATCGTGTCGCTCTGATTGCTCAGGGTTACCGTCCAATTGCCACTTTTCAATGTCATTGGCTTAGGCTGCCAATCTTCCATTGTTTTGTTCTTAAACCACAAAGTGACGTTCTTGACACCGCTACCACCTAGGGGATCAGTGACAGCCACGTTTATTTGTATGTCAACATTTGCCGTGGGCTCTTTAGGCGACCAAGAAGGAGTGCGAATCCAAGGTCTCGTGTTGTCGACAATTACAAGGGCAGTTGTTGGTTTGATGTTTCCTGCCTTGTCGTAAACTATTAGTTCTATGATGTGAACGCCGTCGTCATAGTTTAGCGTGTTCCATTCTAAAACTTCGCTTCCGCTTGTGGTAGAGGTCCTAACCAGCGTGTTGTCTATACGCACCTCCATTTTGTCAAAGTTGACATCGCTGCCCCTTACTTTTATGAGGACAGAGCTGCGCAGATAACTTCCCGGACCTGGTTTGACAATCTCAGCTAACGGTGACGTATTATCAACCGTCACTGAAAGGCTTTTTTCAACAACATTGCCTGCCTTGTCGCGTACACTCAACTTTACTACATATGTGCCGTCACCGCCGAAAGTTCTTGTCTGCCAAGAGTATGTGTCTGGCTCAGATGGCGCTGGGGGCTCCCAAGTCTTCACTACAGTACCGTTTATAGATAGTTCTGCTCCTCCGAAGCCGCTTTCATCTCCCTTGTTTTGATCTTTCATGAATACTGTTATTGAAACTGTACCCGACAAGTAGCTTCCCTGCGCTGGACTATCTATCCTTAGGAGTGGTGGATACGGGTCAATCACGGTGTATGAAAAAAGACTTGACAGAGCAGAGTTGTTTTCGTTGTCTGAGGCGAGGACACGATATTCAACTGTTGTGTTAAAGGGAAACGTTGGAATGCTAGCCGTGTAAAGTCCGTCGCTTAGAGTCATGTTAATTGCGGTCCATTCTGCACCGCCCGAATATTTGAGTATGATTTGTTTGATGCCGCTTCCGCCTTCGTCGTAAACAAATGCTGCTACAGTTACGCTTTCGTTGTAGGCTGGTGTTTCTGGATTTCTGAGCACGTTGACTATAGTGGGAGGAATCGTGTCCTTTGGTGGTGCTGTAACCTCTAATCTAATAACTACGCTTTTTGATTCTAACATGCCGCTGGTCGCCGTCACGTTTATAGAGTACAAGCCAACTTGAGCTGAATCAGCAACGTTAACAGTTAACGTTGAAGTTACAAAACCGTCTAGTGGAGGAGCAACCTTTGAGGGATCAACACTGACATTGACATTCTCTAAAGGCTCAGATGTGATTGTCAAGTTGACTGTTTGATTGAATCCTCTCACTGAGATTACAACGATGGTTGATGTGCCTGACTCTCCGACCTGAACAGTTAGAGAAGTTGGAAAAGCGGTGATCAAAAAGTCAGGATGTGGTACAACTGGAGGCGCCCTTATCCTCAATAGAATTACTACGCTTCGCTGCAACGAATCGCTTGCTCCATTGACAGTTATCGTGTACGAGCCTTCTTCTGCGGTTGTGTTGGCTTCAACGGTGAGTATCGAAATAGCGTATCCACTGCTTGGAGGAATAACCTGCAATGGGTTAAGAGTTATGTTTACCCCAAGGGCAGGCTCAGATATCCCTGCAGTCAAGTTCACTGATTTATTGAAACCCTTCAAAGAAGTTACCGCTATAATCGATGTGTTAGACCCGCCCTGTTGAACCTCTATCAATTGTGGTGTGGCAGAAAGTGAAAAGTCTGCGAGTTCTGTGAAGACAACGCTTAGACCGATGCTTACGCTGTGCTTAATCAGACAGGGCCATTTTCCACTTGTTCCAGTCACAGTTATGACGTAGTTGCCTGGTTCAGCGGTTGTTGCAACATTAACGGTTAGTAGGGAAATGGCAAAGCCGCCTGCAGGCGGAACGACCTCTGAGGGGTATAGGCTAGTCATAACGCCTTCAATTGGAGGCGAAGTTGCAATTAATCGGACTTCTTCACTGAAGCCTCTAAGCGATGTTATTGTTATTATTGATGTGTTAGAGCCTCCTTGTGGAATTGTCAGTAAAGTTGGGGAGGCGTTGATGGAGAAGTCACGGTGATAGCAACATCGTTTGTGCAGCGTCTCTATGCAGAGTTCAAAAACTTCTTCTAGCCTTTCAAGGGTGTAGTCTTTCCAAGGGTCGATTAACCAATCATCAATTCTTCCTTGGATGTCTTCTTCCAGTTTGTTAAAGACGCCTTCATAGACTCCGGCTTCGATTTGACTGATAACCGCGCTTATTTTGTTTACAAGTGAATTCTTGTGTTGCTCTGCGGTTTCGGATTCTTTGAAGGCGTTGTCAGGCAAGGCTTGGATACCATTTTGGAGTTCTTCGAGTTTAGAAATGATGGTAGAAGCGTTTTGAGTTTTTGCGGGGGTAACTGTTACGAAAGTGGCAAATATAATGGAGAGCAGTGCGATTACGATTAGATTTCGGAGTCGTCTTCTCATATTCTATCTCTCTCTGAGAGTGTTACTTACTTTTACGGTTCATGTGTATTTGGTTTTCACTCAAAAATAAATGCATAAGGTGATAAACTCTAGAAGTAATGTTTATCGTAAGTCATTATACTTTAAACTTTGATACGTTTAAATGGAAGCAGTTTAAGCTAAAGAACAAAAAAGAAATTGGGGGTTGGGATGGAACTTCTTAACTTGTGGTTCCGACGCCGACCATGTTGACTGGAGTTTTGCGTTTCCATTTGGCGACGTATAGTATGATTGCGGTTGCTGAGACTATGGCTATTAATGCTATCATTAGCTCTGGGGTGAACAGTGGAAGCACGTATTTGCCGAGCACTATTGGCGCCACTTCACTACCTGAAGGAGCTTGAACAGTGTATTTTGGTGTTGTGTCTACGCCAGCGACATCGACGCCTATGCTTGGGTCGTGTTCTAATGTGCCATTGCCGAAGTATGGATATCCAATGAACAAACGCATGTGTCTTCCTCCCGCAATATAAGATGCTTTGACAGGTTGCATGCTCACGCCACCCTCGTTTGGATAGTCTGTTATTTTTGCTGAAGGCACAAATCGGAAGAAGCCTGCCAACATTTTTGTTTCGTTGACAAACCTTAGTTTTACTGGTTTTCTTGGTTGTGGAGCCCACCATGGTCTTTGGACTTCTACTGGTTTCTCTTGTCCCTCTTCTCCTGATTTCAGCGTGTCATTGCTCATTATGGGCATTCGCCCTAGGTCTTCGATGTCCATGTAATACGCGGTGGACACTGTTTCAACTGTATCCGATCCTAGCGGTTCATTTATGGCTGTGTCTCGCTCTGTGAAGTTTATAGACGAGAGATTTATCCATAGTGCCAGTCTAGTTTTGCCCATTGGGATACTCACATCTATGCCGTTTTCTCTTAGTTCATCTATGAGTTGTTTTATCCTGTCGATGTTCCACTGCCATTCATTGATGACTAAGTCCATCTTCATCTCGCCAGCGCTGACTTCGTAGCTGTAATCTGTGCCTGGAACTGTCTCAATCACTGACTCATTGTAGAACCTAACACGAATCACTATATTATTCTCGGCGAACTTGAACTGAGGCAAGGGCATCGATACAAGCTTAAAGGCGAAAGCTACACCGATGACTTCACCATCTGTGCTGTTCAAGTAGCTCCAATCGCTGAGGTTCCATTGACCAGCGCTGAAGGGCAAGAAATGTGAGTGCCAGATTTCGCGTATTTGATTCATTATTCGCCAGAGAAGCTCTAGCCTCCACATTTGTCCCATTGCCATCCATTTCTCCTCTTGTGGTTTAAGGAACCATTCTTCGAACCTTTCGTGAATGGCTTCACGTATTCTTTTGTAAAACTCGGGTTTTGAAGCTGGTGGCAACAGTGGATCGTCAAATTCAAAGTATTCGATTAATCCCTTGTACTTTACCACGTATACTTGATCAGGTTCATTGGTGTACCACCAGATGAACATGGGTTTCTTTCCACTGGCTGGGAAAAGCACTGTAATTATGTCTGTTTCGAGTTTGTACCATTGGTGTGGAACAAATTCCTCAATCGAAATATTGTCTTCTCTATCGCTGGATGCCCGTGTAGATATTGCAAGTGCTGGAGCTGTCAATGAAACCAAAAGAATTGTTAGAAACGTCGCTACAAGCCAATTTCTTTTTGTTTTCAAGGTTTTTCACCGAAAAATACGTATTAAAGGCTTCTTTTAACCAAATCGTTTCGATAGATCTCGAACTTTATGCTCGAACTGTTCTAGAAACCTCGAATTTTTATGTTAGGCGTCCTTGCAGCAGTAGCAGGGCGATGTTGATGTACAAGACGATTAGGCTGACAATTATTGAGCGGTCTAGGCGTAGGCCTTTTCCAAACGAGAACGCTGATGAGGTGAGCAGCAGTGTCCAGACTTGAAGGATGAGGAGCACGTAGCGAGAAATCCAAGAAGCCTCGGCTGGAATCCTCATGTAGATGTATGGAAACACGGCCAATGGCAGCGTTGACAAGCCTAGACAGGCGAAGAGTTGTAGGTCGCCGCCTGTCCGCCTAAACAAAACATATATTATTGCATCTGCGAGTAGAAATAGGCTGACCCAGTAAAATAGGAACATGAGAACCATATTCTCAAAACTGCGTGTAGAGGAGAAATAGAAGAAGAACACGGGCTCCAGCTTAGCTGAGGCAGAGCCTAAGGCGCCCACAACTGGGACAGCGACAGCTAATGGCAGGGAAAACTGTAAGCGAGTGGTTTTGACAAAAACAGGCGAGAGGAACAGCCATCGTCCCAGGCGGTGGCTTAGGGCTTCGCTTCCGATTCTTAATGCTGGTGAGATATTGCCTTCCTTTAAGAAGCGATATAGTAATTGTCCAAGGTCGTTTAAGGAGTATTTTCTATTCTTGTCCTGACAGATGAAGTCGGAGAGCATGTCTAGGTGATAGTAAACCGTGCCCACGCCCAAGCCGAGGCTACAGCGCAACTCCTTAAAGCCAACTTTGCCCTGGTCCCCCAACAACTCAATAATCTTCCGTCTAGCTGGGTCACGAAGCAAAGTGTAATAACGCGAAGCCTCATCAGATATAGCCCATCACCAAACTGACATTTTCTTTAACGGCACTCATTCTACTTCTGCGATTTTTTCTTTAATCCAGTCCCAGTCAGGATTCTAGTGATTGAAAAACGATTTGAAGTTGTCCTTCAACCATTCATAGTAATCGTCTTCTATGAATCTACAAAATGCTTCCACAAGTTTCTTTTTATCAATGCCTTCTGGAATGCATATTTCAGCATCCTTTGATTCTTCGAGTAGGAAACACTCCACAGCCTCTCTTACAAGCAAATAACTACCTCCTGCATCTTATCTTTTTATGGCCGTTGCTGCTTTAATTTTTTTTTAAATTCTCTGATTTCCGTGTCTGACTTGATTTTTCCTGATTTAATTAGTTCTTCACATAGCTTTCTTGATTTTTGATCTGGAAAGTCCATTAGTTCACGATATTTTGACCAGTTAATCTCCTTAGATACTTGCTCAATAGAAGGATAACGTGTCCTGAATTTTATAAGGTAGTTTAATTGAGATTTAGACATTCCCACATCTCTCGAAAACGCTTCTGTAACGTTGGCAAAAACATAGCCATCGTTCTCTATCTGTTTAGTAAAAGAATAAATCTCATTGGCTAGTTTCCATTGAAGCCGAGAATCCGCTTTACTCTTTCGACTAGCCCAGATTTCTTTTAACAGGCGTTGGCAATTATAAACAAGGTTTGTATATTCATTTTGGATGCGAATAAGATTTTGACTTTGTGAAGTGTGTGTTATTGCATCTTGAAGAGAAATAATTGCTTTGAAGCGACTCTTACCATCTAGGTCTTTGACTTTCAGAATTTCTAAGGGAACTCTCATGATTTAGCCCTTTATGCAAGAATCATACCAGCAGGAAAAGAGTTTCGCCAAAGTGGCTTTAGGAGGTTCTATCCCTCCTTCTTCAACCAATGTAGTAAAAACGGTACGTAAGACATGATAGACTCTTACGCGCTCATCTTTTGCTTGCAGAGTTAGCCCATCAGCAACTTTCCACGCTGGATGCCCCTTGTTGATTATGATGACTTGTTTTCCTGGATCTAGCCACCCCTCCGCTGATTCTTCTGTTTTTTCATCATAGCCAATTTTAACCCCTCCTCTAACTCTCCGCTGAACTCTTTCAATAGGGGACAAACCACTTTCATCTTCTATAACTCCTTTTCCAATGTCCTCGCCGATTGTGTCCACACCCTTTCCCTCGCTTGGACCACCCAAAGTTCCTGTTGTTATCTGCTTACCTTCCACCTGCTGACCAGTTAGCACGCCTTTTGCACTTTGTATTGCTACAGACCTCTGTATTATATTCTGAAATATTGTATTCGCCAAATCTGCAAGCTCTGGAATTTTCAGTATCTGATTTATGCTTTTCTCTAACTCTCTTGACATCTCATCTAAATCTGTGGGCAATGTAGGAGGTCTTGGCTTTGCGCCAATTTCATCCAACCAATCTGAAAGTACTCGCCCCATCTTTCCATGAAATTTTTTCCATAACATTGATGTACGTTCGAAGTCAGATTTTGATGTTCTTAGGATATCAATGAGATGGTCTGCCAGAATTAGACCGTGAAAAGTTTCACTGTTCAAAGGATATTGTCTGAACCACCAATGCATAACGGTTTTACCAAAAACGACGATAAACGGTCCTTGAAATTCTTCGGGAAGTTCTTTAGTGGCCTTTACGAAAAATCCTTTAATACGATGCTTCCCAATTCTAAAGTCAAAATCTTTTCTTTTTTCCACTTCATTTTCGGGTATTTTCCATGGTTCCACTTCTTTTTCGTTCACAGTAACCTTCTTGACATGGTAATATCCTAATAAATTAGCGTTGTAGTATTGATGTAAGACTCTTTCTATGAATTGGGAATTGAGTTTGCTCATGTCTTCATCACTCTTCAATTTAACTTCTACATATGTGCCTGTTGCATGGTCTATTCTATTTGAACTTGCAATAGGTTCCCACTGTAAAGAGTCTCCATAAAAAGCCCAGCGTGTAGTGCCCTGAAAATTACTAGATTTGGTCTCAGTTAATGTATATTCAGCCCTATCTAAGAATACCTTAGCGCCAACTCCAGCAAATCCTATTGTTTCGCCACGTCGCTTTGTGAGAGAAGCAATATTATGATATTCCTTAAACTCATATGGAGTCATGCCATTTCCGTTGTCGAGCATTTTATATGTATAGCCTTCTGAATGGATGTCTATATTCGTCGCTCTTGAATCTAGTGCATTAGCAAAAGTTTCCACTATTAGCGCAGTGAAAGGGTCATATGGGAATTGATCTCTAAAATCTTGAATTAATTTTTTCCAGTCGCTAACTGTGGAGGGTTGCCTTTTTCCAATGATCCAGTCTTCAGACATTCAAAACCCTTCTTGTATTTTTTCAACTTTAAATGTATTATTTCGAGGTTTTTGGTTATTAAACCTAACGTGTCTCCCTTCATATTTGGCGCCTATTAGAAACTAAATGCAGACCACTATAGGGGTCGGCAAGATAAGTGAACAAGAAGACTCGACGGAAGTTGTTGCCAACAACTTCATGAAAGAAGAAGGCTAAAGGGCACAGCTTCCTCCTTCTTTTGGACAGCCAAGCCGAACAAGAAACTCATTGAAGAAACATGGAGGAGTTAGACGAACTGGTATTCTGTTAGCTGGAGCCACTAGGACTAAAACTTCAGACTAACAGCCACCTACTTGCTCTTCTCAAGCTTTTAGTGTGGGTAATGTTTCGGAAATGGTAATATGGGTTAAATCTTTTAAGCGTGGATATACTACTTAAGACACAAGAAACCATATAAAAAGAAAGGTGAAGACAGCCAAAATGAGCGCTAAACAGTTAGAAGGAGAGATAACCGAAATTCTCACCAACCCCAAACTCTTGACGATCAAGGCTATGATAGAGAAAGACCACGCCATCGACTGCCTGTTCCTGCTACTCATGGACAAAGGGCGATGGAAGGAAGCTAAGGCTTACATGAACAAGCATCATTTAACCTTGAGTGATGGCACTTTCCGCGCGAGAATGATTGAAATCGAGCATTTAGGCCTTGCTAAATCAACCCAGATCGACCCTTTGAAGAAGTATTACACCATAACCCCTCAAGGTCAGAAAATTGCCACGATGATGCTCCAACTCCTACAGAAGCTCTAAGTATCATCAGGAATACGGATGTGGCATCACGCGACCTTATTATGGTTCGCTTCATAGGTAATATAGTGTCTTAAGACGTAAGATTTAAATCCTTACGCTGCGCTATGTTTTACGTGAACTCCTAAAGGAGGGATTGTTTAGAAAAATGTGGAAGATATTCAAGAGTAGAAAAGCATTGAGTCCAGTTGTCGCAGCGATCATCTTGATTGCAGTAACCGTGGCCGTCAGCATTGCCGTCGCAGCTTGGATGGGCGCACTGACGTTCACATTCATGACTAAACCAAACCCAACAGTTCTTGGCCACCAGTGGGGAACAGGTCAAATCACACTAAGAGTCAAAAATGCGGGAACGGCAGACATGACTTGGGACTATGCGGAAGTCAACAATGCGATCACCGGCTTCACGTGCACGTTTACCCCTGAGCTATTGAAACCAGGCGATTCAGGCACAGCTGTCATATCATGGACTCCTGTCTCAGGAACGGCTTACAACTTCAAGTTACACACCACATCCGGCGAAACCGCCACCTATACCTCTACAGCGCCATAATTGAACCACAGACATTTCATTCAGAACCTCTTCGTTTGAGTGGGGGTCGGAAAACTCCTTCACCTCTTTTATCTTTCCTTTCGGAGGTGTAAACATTGGTCGTTGAAATAAAAGAATACGAATCCGCTACCGCAATAGCAAAAGCATTGGATAGCGAAATCACTCAAACCAAAAGCATGCTAGGCGAATACTTACGCCGACTAGACGAAATCCGCACCTTAGCTGAACGCTCAAAGAAAGTGCGCGACGTAGTCTTCAAGCTGGCAGGCAAAAAAGGTGTTCAAAACACGCTTGGTGAGATCACAGTGGGCGACTTGAACGTTGTTCTAGACGCCAACCCTTTTCACGAGCTCACAGCCATAGAAGAGGCAGTTCGAAGTCAGCAAGACCGTCTTCTTGTTTTGCAGAAAGCACGAGAAGCCTTAAAATGGGTAGACCAAATCGAAGACACGGAGGGACTGAGATACCTGGTGTTGGAAAACGACGGTGTGCCAGCGCGAGTCCTGCTCAAGATATCATGAAAAAGCGTAGTGAAGAACGATGAATGAAGAAACCTATAACATCGCGTTAAGGAATGCTCTGATAGAGATCAAAAACGCCTACTCAGACCTCAACTGGTCTTTTCTACTGACTAGCAATGGAACAGTCATTACAAGCGAGGAAAACACGGTTGACCCCAACATGGCGAAAGCCGCAAGTTCTTTCCAAAGTCTAGCTGAAAAGGCTGGTGTCGTTGGGGGCTTGGACAACATGCTCATAAACGGAGAGAAAGGCAAGGTTTACGTGTCCAGCATCAACGACATGTACTTAGTTGCAGGGTTGGTGAAAAGTGCTGATCTGGTTTATTTTCGCACCATAACGGGCGCGGTTCTTCCTGCCATTCTGAAGGTTCTTGACAGTGTCTCTTCCTCTACTTTGCCTCCTACCCCTCTCAACCCCACTCACTTTGTTCCATCTCCTTCAGCAAAGCCTATTCCTTCGGAACTGAGAATTGAAGAGGAAGAAGCCGCTGAAGAGGAGGAGTTTGTGGAAACAGAGAAAACCGAAGAGCCAATAGAACATGAACCTAGCAAACTCGATAAGTTGGAAGCTCGTAAGCAGTTGGAGAGCGTGCCTTCTCAACAGCTCATTGTAGATAGATTCAGCGGTTTAATGGTGAAGTCGGATACCGTGCAGGTTGACGTTGATGTTTTGAAGCGGTGGAAGGCGTTATTGAACGGCGAAGAGATCAACGAGGTTGACATTGAAACCTTCGGCGGCAAGACGGGGCGTTTCAAGGTTAAAGTGATCAGCGACTCGAAGCTCGAGGGAAGAGGGTTGATTAGGATACCTGAGAAGACCTGTCAGTCGCTGGAGATCAGGCGTGGAGAGTTGGTTAGGGTAAAGCCCGTGATACCTGAAGCTGAAGATGAGGAGGGTGATTGAGGTGCCTGTAAAAAAGAAGACTCTGCAACAGGTTGAGGTTGAAGAACAGGTTGATTGGGCTCCCAAGATTGATGAAAAACCACAGGTCGAAGATATGCGTCCGACTTTGGAGCACATCAAGTCAAGAGAAGGCATAATTGGCTACATTGTTAGGGGACCCACTTCAGCTTCAATTGACATCAAAGACCCGAGCAAAGTAATCGACTATGCAGCGCTGTCAACCGAGGCTATAGAGTCTGGTGAAAGCCTATCTGAAGCTTTTGGGCTAGGCAAGATTGATAGCATTGTTTTAGAGGGAAAAAGCCTCAAAGTATTGTCCTTGACCAAGGGCGAACAGCGACTCAGCGTTTTCATGGAGAAAACAATAGACCATAACGCTGTTTACAGAGAATTTACTTAGTACCACTTTCTATTTTTTGTTAGAATTATGCTGATCGGGGACAATGAGGCTTGAAAAGGAAGAGGTTTTTCAACTTTACTTGAATATTCCTCTGTCTCTTTTCAGCCTCATCCCTAGGCATTGTCGTCTGGTATTGTTGTTTGTTGGTTTTATGTTAGGTAGACTCACTATGAGCATATGTGAAAATTTTTTCTGTGTAATGGGTTTTGAAGTGTTTGTATTTTGGGTTTTGTTTTGGTTTTCGTATACTGTTTTTGGCTCTGTTTGACCTGTGTTTGGCGCACTCTCGATGTTGTCAAAGTGACTTCTTCCACCAAAAACACAGTCACTTCAACAGAAACAAACATAGAGTTACACCAAGTAACAAGGAACAACCAAAAGTTACAGAAAGCAATCAAATTCACCTGCAAAATGCAAAAGCATAATAGAAGAGATCAACACTCAACATTAACAACTACAAAACTAGCGAGGTTCAGAATTTGACAGATGAAATCACCTTCACGTATGAGCCTTTCAGAGAAGTTGCCGTAATGGAATACATGCGCTTCAAAACACTAGACGAACTAGCACGCTTCCTAAACGTGGCTGCAGGCGGAAAACCAACAGGCGTCTACTGGACAAACGGCGTCGCGTTCTTCTACTATCCCCTAGCAAGCACCACGGAGACAGCCACAAAAGCCCTAATCGAAGAGAAGAAAGTGTACTGGGCATTCGTCGGCTACGCCTCCATGCCCGAATACCGAGCCATAATAGAGACCAAAGAGAAAATAATGGTGCCAGTGATTGACGTGAGTGCAAGCCCATTGTTTCAGAAAGCAGCACAATGGCTCAAAGAAAGACCATAAACACTAGCTTCTAACCTTTTTCCTGAACCGCTCCAAATAACCCTCAAGAAACCCATTCTTCTTTAGATACGAGCCATAGTGAACCAGCGCAGCCATGGCTCTAGCCGCGTCTTCAGGCGAAGAGTACGCTGGGATACCCTGCTTGTCAAATCGGCGCCTTATGTGTATAGCCATCTCTGTTTCCCCGATGTCGCAGGCCACGATGGGCTTTAAATAATTTTTTGACAGATTAACAATCCTGTCCACGTAGTCTTCTTGCATTGCAGGTGCGTGGTGAAACCCAAAAACCATTACTCCGTAAATTTCTGGGTCTTCAAGCAAGATCTTGGTGCCTATCTCGAACATTTCCGACGTAGCCGAACCCGTCAAGTCAAGAGGACTGAAGTTTGTGGCAAAAGATGGAAGCTTACCAGTCTTCTTCAACATCTCAAACTTCTGAACGGTTTCTTCCGAAAATCGCTTAACATTTACCCCTCTTGACACGCACTCGTCAATCGCCAAAATAGCTGGTCCACCCGCACTCGTAACAATTGCCACATTGTTGCCTTCAGCTGGGGGCTGAAACGGCAAGGCTTCACCCACATCAAGAAACTCTTCCATGTCTCGAACCCGCAGAACACCAGCCTGCATGAAAACGCTGTCGTAAATCTTATCAGAACCCGCAATGGCGCCAGTATGTGAAAGCGCCGCCCTCGCACCAGCCTCAGTTTTACCAGATTTCAAGGCAACAATCGGCTTGTACTTCGTAACCTCTCTGGCAACCTCCATAAACTCTCTCCCAGCGTCGATGCTCTCAGCATACAAGAGGATGACACGAGTCCGCTCGTCATACAACAAATATAGAAGCATCTCAGGCTCTTCTACATCAATTTTGTTGCCGAAACTCACAAACTTGCTTAAACCCATCTGTTCACCAGCCATGTAGTCCAGAACGGCTACGCCGAATGCGCCGCTTTGAGTCACGACAGCGATTGGACCACTCATGGGACGGGGAGTGGCAACAACCTCATCACCCGTGGTTAAAACCTTGGTTTCAGGCAGAAACAGCATGTCGACACCCGTGGAAGAATCATAAACGCCCAAGCAGTTGGGTCCGAGCACACGTACCCCAGCCTTTTGGGCAATCGCCTTGACCTCAGCTTCTAACTCATGGTTTCCAACCTCGCCGAAGCCACCGCTTATTATCACCGCCGCCTTTGCATGTTTTTGAGCCGCTTCTCTCATTATAGATGGAACATTTTCAGCCGGAACCACCACAACGACAAGCTCAACATCCCCTGTTATCTCGGTGAGAGAGGAATAACACTGGAACGCTAAAATCTGGTCTTCATGCGGATTAATTGGGTACAATTCTCCCTTGAAAACACCGCGACGCTTGTTGTCAACGAAGTTCTTGAAGATGACATGCCCAGCCTTCGTGATTTTTTTGGAAGCGCCCACAACAGCCACCGACCCAGGCTCGAAGAACGCGTTCACCTGTTTAATAATGGACTCGGCTTCCTCCATAGCTGTTTCCTTCCGAAAGGCTTAGAATATGCTTGCGCTCCAGCCTATTAATGTGTTTTTCACCCACGTCTAACGATAACTATGGGTTTGTGCTCAACCCAGTCGAGCATTTCCCACGTTACATTGGTGAGGGAGACGCCGAAGGTTTCAGCCATGTCCCAGACGTTTCGACCTGCGCCGAAGCCTCGAGCCCTGTTTCCTGTTTCAGCTATTTCGAGAGCCTCTTCAACGCTCATTTCAGAGCCTGAAATAGCGACTGGTGTAGCTCTTCGTTTTAGCTTGAAAAACCTTCCCAGCAAGTATGCCAGAAAGCCTCCTTTAGACCCTATTCCAAGTATTGGTTTGGGACGAGGCGTGAAATGGAAGTTCAGGAATGAGTAGGTCTTATCAGTATCGATTATCATTACGATGACTTTCTTTGAAAGCTCTTTTTGGATCTGTTTGCGGATTTGATCTGCAATGTGTGAGGTGCTTTTCAACGGTAGACTTACAAAGGAGTAGGGTAGGTTGCTGCCGTCGATCCCGCCCTCAGACCCATGCATCAAAGCCTGCAAAAACCCGCATTGTTCTAAGGCTAACTGCTTGTGCTTGCCTCCCTCCTCAACAGGATAGCTTTTGAAGCGTCTAATCGTTTTCTTTCGAAGATGACAAAGCGTGCCGAGAACATAACCCCAAGCGAGACGCATCCAGTGTTTTGCAAGAAACTTGGCAAGCGAGCTCGCATTAACTGTGCTTTCATCTTTGATGTTTCCTGAAGCCGTTGAGATGGCTTTTTCAGAAACGGTTACAATGTCACCGTTTTTCACTTTACTTTTGAGTGCCTTCATGATTTGTTTAGCGTAGTCTGTGCCTGGTCGCCAATAGGGTGTAACGAATGCTACTGTTTTGTAGACGTTTGCAGAGTATTTCACTCGTCTTTTCAACTTGAACGTCTCATTTTGTTTGACTTAGGGTTGGTTTAAATATAGCGTTAGAAACGAACTTTATTCTAGCTTAGGAATCAATAGTGAAAATTCATTGCGGTTATACATATGCGATAAAAGAAAATTAAGCTGGGAAGTCCGAGGAGGCTAGAAAATGACTGAAAAACAGAATGGAAAGCCAAGTATGGACATTCATAGGCTCCTCCTCGAGACTTCGAAGGCAAAGAAAAAGGCGAAGAGAGAGCAGCTTCTCAAGTCTATCAGTGTTAAGGAGCTTTTTGAAGAGGGCAGCATCCGAATTGATATGAAGACATGTAAGGGCGTGGAGTGCAAGCTCTGCATCAAGGCGTGCCCAACAAACGCGCTCTACTGGAAGGCGGGCGAAGTAGGCATTACCGAAGAACTGTGCATCTACTGCACGTCTTGTGTTCTAAACTGCATGGTTGACGACTGCATAGAAGTTAGGAGAAAGCGTCAAGACGGAGAAAATGAAAGGCTTAGCAAGCCCTCGGATGTGTTTGTGTTTTGGGAGCAACTAAACACAGGAAAAAGAATTGATGCTGCAAAGATGATTTTGCCAGATGAAGAAGCTTTCCTTAAGCGTTACCGTAGGTCTATCTTCGAGTTTGAAGAAGAGAAAAGATAAACTGCTGCCTCTTTATGCAGCTACCTGGTGTTTTCTTTCCAATGTGTGTTTTATGTGCACCGAGTTTTTGACGAACGAGTGAGCCTTGGTCAGTTCTTGGATGCCACTTTCTCTTGCGGGCATAGTGGATTCCGACGGTAAATCCGTAAACCAATAGCGCAATTCCAGAAAGCGTTAGAGCCAAACCTAGAAGGCTAGAAGGCTGGTAGGGTCTGGCAGTGGATTGTAGTAAAAGAATACGAGCCAGCTTGGATTTTGCGTTCTTGCATTTATCATCAGTACTCCACCGACGAAAAAGAGAGCGCCTGTTAGAAACATCAGATAGGCAGCCGTTAATTGTGTCTTGATTCCTCGGCTTTTCCGTGAAGGTACTCTTTAAAGGAGTACCATCCAGATTCTCATTATTATTTTGTCTTGAAAAAATGTAAGTCTTCTGAATATTAAATGCAGATTCGGAAGGTTAAAGCTGGATTAAAAATCGACAAATACGGTGCTTTTATTCTTTGGCAAGCCTATACGTGTGGGCTTTAATGTCGCAATTCACTCTGCCGTCTTCAAACAACTTTCGAAGAGGGTTAAAGACCTTCTTCGGCGGCTTCCCAAGCTGCTCAGCGATTTCAACAAGAGTCAAGGGCTTGTTTGATTTTTGCAGCACCTCAACTATCTGCTCCTCAGTCTTACCCAACCCGAAACCGCACCTCAATTGCAATCATTTTACACATTTGTTCTTATAAAATTGAAGACTTGACTAATCAGCTTTATTGCCATTTTTCTTGGAGAAACTTCGGAATTTCAGACGAGTCTCTTGGTCCTACTAGGACTTCCCACCCGCTCAGTTCCTGTATCTCTCCGCTTAAGCGCGCAGCCTTCCCAGGGATTATGAGTTTCCTATGCTTCACCTTGTCTTCTGCCTTAACCAGTTTTATTGTTTCGGCTATCTTCTCAGCCGTAAGTTTTCTACCAGCCACCGAACTGTCAACGGCTAAGCCTTCAGTGTCAACCACGATTAGGTAACAGTTAACTCCAGCCGACTCTACGTCTGAGGCAACAGTATAATAAGTAAGCGCAAAGTTGGTCGTCATCATGACTGGCGAGTTTTCATCTGGCTGACCGAAGATTTTTAACCCTGCCTCTACCGCCACAGGCTTCCTTGGATCAGTGTATATGTTCTGTCTTAGTATGGTGGTTGGCAGAAGCACCCAGCCCTCAGTACTGTGGACAATAACGAGATCAGCATACCTATCAATTAGCAGTGCTGTAAGATAGGCTTCTTTCCACATGTTTACTTCTGGAGCATCCGCCCTCTCCAACCAAGCCGTAATCGGAGTGCCAATAATCGGAAAGCCGAGCAACTCGTCGCCTCGTTTACACGCAGCCCGACGAATCATAGTCAGATTACTTATAGTATCCGCCAAGCCCTCGTTTGGAAACGTTCCAGGATCCAAAACAAGGTCTTCAACACCATAATCCACTAGCGTCTTCACCAACGACCGCAGAAGCTTGAGGTCGTTAGGCGCGAAAACAGCTAATGGACAGTTGTACATGAGCGCCAGCTCAGCCATGTCTTTCCAGTTGTCTTTGTTCGCGGCGTAGATGAGCGGTCTGGCTTTGGGCACAGCCATCAACCCTGCCTCAACAACCTCGGGGTGGAGGGAACAGAGAATAAGTGGAAGCTTCGTGTTCTCAACGACTTTTTTCACGGCGGCATTAAACTTTTCTGGGCCGTTTGATGTCGACCTGATGGCTATCGTGTTCAGCTTTAGCTCTCGACCAATGTAGGTGTACGAAAAGCCTTCAGTCTTCTTTACCCTTATCATTAATTCTTCGTCTGGCATTTCATCGGTGACATCGATGGCGAAGGCTGTTGGGTTAAAATAGGCGAGTTCGTGTCGATACATCACCAGCTTTCCGCCAATCTTAACCGAGTGGTCACCAGTTCCAACCACAACCTCTTTAACAGGCGGCTTGAGCATCTCCCACAGTTTCTGATACGCTTTCTCATACTGCTCCAAAAGGGGCGTACAAAGCTCCAGCGCAATTTCTCGATTAACCAGCTTAGTGGCGAAAGCCATACAGTTCTCTAAGCCACACTTCTTGCAGTTGGTTTTCGGAAGCAACATGTAAACATCGATTGGGCTGAGCTCTTTGGCACCAAGCTTCTCAGTCATGGTCATTTTTCACCTTCCACTAAATCTTCAGCGTAACCCAGTCGCTAAGCTGTTCAGGCTTGCCTCTGCTCACACCCGGGGCCAACTCGCCAACGACATCCTTGACCGTCTTGACTGCGGCAGGGTGCATCATCATGAAGACATCGACACCAGCCATGAGCAGAGTAAGCGCTGTCACTGTTTCCCAGATTGGTCCCCTAAGTTCGCGTGGTCCCCACTCAGGCGCCATCTTCATCCAAGCCTCGCGGGCAGCCCAAGCGTTTGTTGTTCCCGACGACAATGGATGTTGAAGCTCAGGGTCTCCCATCAAACCAGCTAAACGAGCACGCTCCATCACCGTAAACGCATAGTCAAGTCCATATCCCAATGCCGCCGTAGTTGTATCCATGATAATTTGTTCCTTCGGGAGGAATTCGTAGAGTTTGCGGTTGAGTTCTCTAGCGTGGTTCAAGTCCATAGAAGTGAAGGCCAAAGCCACGTGCCCATGCTTCTTAGCAATCTTCGCTGATTTTTCGATATCCATATCAAGTGTAATCGAACTCAGAAGAACTCTCTCACCCTCAGCCACAGCTGCAACCTTTTCAAAAACCTTAAAATCTTTCTGTGGGTCTCCACATCCACCCACAACGATGGGCACATCCACAGTTTGGAGCACGTTCTCCACCGTCAGGGCTGCTTCCTTCGGCGGTGTATCGTTTAAGAGCGGATCGATACTCACCAAGTGAAGCGTAATCATCTCGGCACCGAACTTGTCAACAGCCAGCTTAGCCCAAGCCACTGGATCGCCCACCACCTCTTCCACATGCATCTTAACTGCTTTGGCTAAGGGAACCTTCATGTCGAAAACATCCAAAGTGATGACTGGAGGACGAGTTGGATTCTCAAAGAGGTAGTAGGCTGGCGACCTTTCGCCGCCAACAGTTACAGATTTTCTACGGGTTCCACCATCACTTTTGGTAGCGCCCAACTGTACCTCCACGATTCTTCCAGAATAAGCTTCAACAGGAGGAACAAAATCGACCTCAATGATTGCAGAAGGCTTCACTTTCTTAGGCACAGCCACGGCTTTAGGTGCAACTTTGGTTGCAGCCACAGCAGACGGTTGAAGCCAAATCTCTAGGTCGCCAACATCCAAGTCTACGTCTTCGAGTTCCACTTCCTGCATTTTGCTCAAGATTTCAAACAATTTGGGGCTAAATTTTAGAAAAGTCTTCTTCTCCTCCTCTTCCTCCCTTTCCCCCATAGCTGTCACCTCTTCTCTGCTTTCTCAGCACGAATAATAACTCTCTTGGCGTGAATCTTGGCTTCTTTGAGAATGATTTTGAAGCCGCCAGCAGTGATAGGCAACGTAGACAATTCAACAACAGGAGCACCAGCAGGAACCTCTTTCTCCTCAGCTGGAACTTCAACCGGCTCAGCAACCTCAACCGGCTTTGCCTTCATGCGCTCCACAACAGGATGTGCCCGTGCCTCTAAGAATGCCTTCAAATCATCTATTGTCTTCGCCTCGTTCTCTGTTGCAATCCTGTCTACCAGCTCTTTAGCTATGAAGTCTCTGACCCGCTCCTTTATGCTCTGAGGCATCCAAACAATGCGGTCCCATCCACCATCGGCTTGAAGCAACTTAGGCGACCTCATGTACTCAACTGATAAACCATGAAAACCATCAACTTGCCTGCCGCCTGCAGTGGAATCAGCTATTGTGGAGAACGGCAAGCCGTTGACAGTAACTTCTTTATAGCCTCGATGAACTATCCCAAACCCTTCAACTTCTGGGATGTAGAAAGCAACGGCTTCGAAACAGCCACAAGAAGTGTGCGGATAGCCAAAACCAGTGTACAACCAAACGCGGGTGATCTCGCCCAATGACTTCTTTTTCACGGTGTCGTTTACACCAGCGTACTCACCTTTGACCGGATCGATTAGCTCGCCCTTCTCAATCTCGTAAACAGGACCCTTCGGGTCAACCCTCGCCGTGGCTCTTGCGTCAAACCAACTAATTGAACCGCAGTTAGAGTATCTCTGAGGCGTAATAACGCAGACGTGCGTTGGAGCAAAAGACTGGCAGAGGCTGCAGCCATAGAATTTGTCAACTTCTTCATCCTTCAGTCCCCTAGCCTTTGCGTCCCGAGCCTCGTAGATTTGCAAGGCTTCGGCGTACATTTCTTTTACCTTCGCTGGATCAGTGATGAACGTGACCTGTATCTTCTCGATGATTGGCAACTCGTTCTTGTAGAGTCGCTGCAACACTTTTCCAACATAGTTGAAGGAGTTGAACCCTTTCTGGAAGGACTTCTTGCAGAGGCGCAGCCAGATGTCGTAGCGCTGGTTGAGGTGCATAAACCCTTCAATATAATTGCAGAAAGCGTGGATTCTGCGCTCCACAACGCTTTCCAAACCCTCTTCGAGTTGTTTCCCAGCGACCTCAACGAGAATGCCGAACGGATGGGAACTGCCAACCTCCATGTCTTTGATGTCGGGTCCAATGATGATAATTCTCCCATCTTCAATCTGGTCTATAGGTTCTACTCTTGCAAGTTCAAACTTGGTGTCGATGCGTTCGCCGCCCAACTCAACTTGTGTGTCCTTGTACCTTACTCGTTCTCCTTCGTAGATGACGCCAATATCTACAGGTATATCTGCAAACATCGACATTTTTTCTTATTCCCCTCTTAACTTTCCAATAATAGTCTCAAGACTTTGAGCCCAATCCTCAAGTGAAAGGTTGGGAAAAGACCAAGACGCGTGCGGATGATAATATCTGTCTAAACTGATGGTTTTTAGGTTCTGTCCAAAGTGTTTGAGCCCGGAAAAGAGAACCCACTCCATATAGTAAGTGATGCCCATAAACATGGCCAGATCATATTGCCCATTTCCGTCCAATCCCTTCCACTCCAAATCCACAAGCCGGTTGGCTATGTCCACTGCTGGCATAAACGCAGCGGGTTGAAAGCCTTTCTTTATAAACTCGCCTACGATGTGCGCAGTAGCAACCATGGGAATTTTGCCAGTCTCTGAAATGCGAACTGCATAGTCGAGGAGTTTCTTATCTCTGATTTCGGTTTCAGCGGCTTCGTGTCCAACGATAAGAATTGGACGTTTTGCCTTTTTGATCATGGCGACGACGACTTCTGGTTTGGTTATGACCAGAGCCTTAGTGGGTCCTGGAATTTCTGCTTTTTGCCAAGGTTCAGCCGCCGCCATCATGCTCCCTCCTTTCTCTTTCTAATCACTCTAGGCAAGAGTGTTGGATCTGGGATTCTGTTTTCCTTCCACTTTTTCTCTTCAAGTATCTTGTGGATCTCATCCTTCATGGTTATCGGTATGTCTAGCTCGGTTCGGACGAAGAGGTTAATGTCATCTGGCATGGTGCCGCAGAGTCGTTTGTGCAGGTCAATCCAATGCGTTAGTTTGATGGCTCTTCCCTTTGTGGTGTCGTTCGGTCGCATACACAGCTTGGCTATCATCACCATGGCTTCTTCCTTCGACTCAGCAGCATAGAAAAGATGCTCAGGAGTAGGACCAACATACACGCGGTCACCAGTCCTCGCATCGTAAACATACCAGTCTTCTTCACGATCCTTCCGTCCTAAAAGCATACGACGATATTTTGCGCCGTGAGGACCAACAATAACTGGAACACCAAGTCGCCAGAACCCACTACCTATAGCAGCTGCCTTCTGAGAGTATGCGCCCCAAGCTAGACCAACAGCGCCAACACGATTCAGGATATAGTCGGCGATTTCCTCGTAGTTTGCACGCAGATTGCGTTTTGCAAATATATTTGCGATTTTGATGGCTGCACCCGCTATATGAGAGTTTGCTACGCAGGAACCCACATTGACGATGCCGCCTGCTTCAAAAGCACCAGAATAATTTTCGTATAGGGTCTCCCCCTCTTCGTTCTTGTACATGGCTGCTGTCATGGCGGCGCATCCTGAAGTGACCACAATAAATCGGCGGTTGGCGAATTCTTGACAGATATCAACGACCTCTTTCCCACCGTGGGGATAGTTAGAGCACCCAACAACCGCTACAACGCCTGGAATCTCACCCAAGACAATCGGGCTGCCCACGTTTCGTATCTCTACGTCTTGTATGGCACCTCTTCCCGATCTGACCTTGAATTTTTCCTCTTTAAGCTTCTTTTCACCCGCCTTAACAATGTAGCTGTGAAGGGGCAAGTCCATTTGGCAAGCGTTTTCGCAGCGTCCGCAGCCTACACAGATGTCGTAGAGGCTTGCGAGCGAGTCTAGGTTGCCTGTTGAAGCGTCAGCGACAGCCTCCATTATGTGGAGGTCTTGTGGGCACGCTCTTCCGCAGTCGTTGCACTTCTTGCAGGTCTTTGCCCCTTCTATTATGTCTTCGACGTTTGGAATCGCCTTGAACTTTTTGCGGTTAGGTGCAACCTTGACAGCTGTTCTCGCAGCTACTTCTCCCACCTTTTCGGGGTCTAGAATGAGCACGCCTGAGACTTTTCCTTCGGTTAGGTCTGTTACAATCGCGTCAACTGGATCGCTTGTTCGGTTTGGCAGTCCCATGCAGTTTTTCTCGCTTGCAACAATAACTGGCGCCTTTATCTTCTGGGCTTCGAGGAGACAGTCTGTTCGCACACATTGTTCGTCTAGGACTACAACATCTGGGAGCCCGCTTCTAATGAACCTGAGTTGCCATGAGATTGGACCGATTATCTTTGCCTTTGGATTGTAACGGGTGATGTCGTGGGCTGTGCAGCATAAGCCACAGACTTCAACTTCGCCGTAAAGTCCGTTTGCTTTTAGGTAGTCAACTATTCCCGTGGCAGGAACAACATTATGACCTATGCACAAGATTACGGGTTTTTGAGAGTCTATTGTACCGTATCCCAAGTCTACGAGTGGTGCTTCAGGGTCGGCTTTAGGAAAACCGAAGGCTGCCACCTGCGCTATGTCAGCTACTTCCAACCCGATGTGGTCAATCATACCAGCATGGAATACCTTGGATTCGAAGTCTATGTTGCTGCCCTCTTGTCCAGTGTGAGTTGAAGAGAGCAGATTAGTGATCTGATTCTCGCAGTAATCCAACACTTCTTCAAAATCGCCGAGGGTTTTAGGTCTGACGCCGCAGACTAGACGGGTTATTGGCGCCTCAACTTCTATGTTGATCCCGCCTATATCTATTGGAAAGTTCGCTCCATACTTCTCTATCAAGTGTTCGACCATGTGACGGGCGTGGGCGGTGTGAGTGGCGGCGCCAATTAAGCATGCAAGTAAGACTATGCGGGATTGTTGTGCGGACATGTTGATTCCGCAGGCGCCTCTCTTTCCAGAGGTTAGGTCGCATTTTCCAAAGGTGCAGAGACAGCAGACATCGCAGTATGGCATGTAGAATGGTTTGTAACGTTGTAGGATTTTGTGGTCCCATTCTCGCAGGGTTGTTATGCTTGGGAATGGTGTGGGTCCCATGGGTTCGGTCCATGTTTCTGTGACAAGGCGTCCAAAACTGAGTTGAAGGTCTTTTATGGTCGCGACATCTGTTTTGAGCTCTTTTATTTTAAGTTGAACATTTTTTCCCGACAAGCATTATACACATCTTCGTGAAAGTGTTGAAGTTAGTGAATAATCATAGAGAAGCTTATAATCTTTCTGCACCATGACATTTGACATTGTTTTAGCATTTTCTATTTGCGTAAGGTTAATAGGATTTGGCTTGAGTATGCGGTTGATATAAACTGGGGAATCAAACTTGCCAAAGGAAGTTCGTGTAGCCATCGCTGGCGTCGGCAACTGTGCATCAGCGCTGGTTCAGGGCGTTGAATACTACAAAAATGCGAAGGCGACGACAAAGGTTCCGGGTCTTATGCACGCCAATTTCGGTGGTTATCACATTAAAGACGTAAAGCTTGTAGCAGCCTTCGACGTGAACAGGAAAAAGATTGGAAAGGATTTAGCTGACGCTATCTGGACTGAACCAAACTGCTGTGCCAAATTCGCAGACGTGCCCAAGCTTGGCGTGAAGGTTTTGCCTAGCCCTATTCTCGATGGCGTGGCGCCTCACATGAAGGAACCCTTCTGCATCTACGATGAGAAAAAAACTGAGATGGTGAATGTGGCTGGAGCGTTGCTTGAGGCTGAGGCTGATGTGCTGGTTAATTTTGTCCCTGTTGGTAGCCGAAGGGCAACACGAGCCTACGCTGAGGCATGTTTGAAGGCAAAATGTGCCTTCGCCAACTGCATCCCAGAGTTCATCGCTTCAGACCCTACGTGGGCTAAAAGGTTTAAAAAGGCAAGGTTACCAGTCGCAGGTGACGATATAAAGAGTCAGTTAGGTGCGACCATTGTGCATCGCAATCTGGTTAAGCTATGCGTGGACAGAGGCGTAGAAGTCGACGAAACCTATCAACTCAACTTAGGCGGCAACACCGACTTTCTCAACATGACGGTTGAGGAAAGACTCCACACCAAACGGATAAGCAAGACAGAAGCGGTTACAAGTCTCGTTCCCTACAAGGTTCCGACGAGGATAGGACCGTCTGACTACGTGCCGTTCTTGGGCGACAAAAAAATCTGCCATATATTTATAAAGGGCAGGAAATTCGGTGATCAACCAGTAACCTTGACGGCTAAACTTGAGGTGGAGGATTCACCCAACAGTGCAGGGGTGGTCATAGATGTTGTGCGAGCCGTGAAAATAGCGTTGGACAGAGGAATAGGCGGCGCATTAACAGGCATTTCAGCCTACGCCTTCAAACACCCACCAGTGCAGACGTCAGACGACCAAGCCAAACAATGGGTAGAAGACTACATACAAGGAAAACGTAAACGATGAGGTAGTCATACTTTCTAAGGGATGATATTGATGCATAATTATTCTCTTTATGGTGAATTTCTACCAGTCAAAGTTTATGGAAAATGATGAAACAACTATCAATCATCGTATGCCAAAGCCTTTTTATTTGATATAGAAGAAACCTACACAAAACTTAAATGTTATCGAGAATCAAAACGAATGTTTTGGAGGTAGTTTTTCTAATAACTATCTCTAAAATAAAAGTTAGGAGGAAGGAGTGAGTGAAAAACAAAAAGATAGTTGCCCTCAGTTGTGCGATTGTCGCATCACTGGTGATATCTACAATAGCTTTCACTGTGATGCAGGGACGTTCGCAAGCCATAACAGCCTTAACAGAGCCTACCTCGCTCTCTGAACTCATCAACTATCCTGGAACCGCCAATTTGCGTCCTTTGTCAGAAGAAGAGATAGAGACGGAAATAATACAATTAGAACTCACTGGCATGTTGAGAGGCATTCCTCTGAAAGGCTACCACGATACGAGACAAACACTCATGGCTAAAGGCTACGTTTTCAGCGACAGCTTCTTCGATGTCTTCATCGATGATGTCTACCTAGAGACTCCAGATGGACTCGAAATTTACACTGGCGCTACCTATATGCAATGGTCGGAAATGGGACCAAACGGTACTAAAGCTTTACTTACAGGAGCAGTTATGCGAAACATGATTACAAGCGAAGAATCTAGCACCATCTTAGGTGTACCTACCAATGTCTTGCCACCCGAAGAAATGCCTGGAGTAGACCCCTACATAATATGGAACGCAGAACCGTACTTCTACATTCAGTTCTACTGGTGGCGTCCTTGGCCCTATCAGCCCTACTGGAGATGTATCTATTGGAAATACTGGTGGTATGACTCACACAAGTCACCGAATTGGTTCTGGGGACCCTATTGGTGGTGGCGAACCTATCTCAAGGTCGATGGCTTGCCATGGTATCCATGGTACTGGTGGTGGTGGCATTGGTACTACTGGCGGGGCTGGTACTGGTGGTCAACCTACTGGCCATACTAAGGTGGAAAGCTATCCTCAATACGGAGAGAGGCAACATGACCCCAACAAGTCCAAGTAACAAACAGAGAGTAATTACGATGCTTCTGGCTGCTGTTCTAGCGCTTTCAATGACAACTATGCTAATCCAGAAGACTGCCGCACAGACAACATATTACGTGACTATATCAGGCTTCGCCTTCAACCCTCAAAATCTCACCATTCAACGCGGCGCAACCGTTGTATGGAACAACACCGACCCCGTCATTTACACGCTATGGTTCGTAAACCCAACAGACGGCTCCACGTATCTTCTCTCAGACCCAATCCTGCCCGGAGAAAACTGGTCGCACACTTTCACTGATGTCGAAGGTCTTCAACTTCAATACTACAGCTTTGAGCGCCTCTGGATATCTGGCCTTCTAAGAGTTACGTATGTAGGCGACTTTGACGGAGACTTTGATGTGGACTACGACGACATCGTCTACTTCGTCACAGCATACATAAACTACTGGTCAGGTGGAGGAAAAGACCCGAAGTGCGACTTTGACAACGACTGTGACATAGACTACGACGACATACTCATCTTCGTAACAGCCTACATCGACTACTGGACGCCATAAAAACCAAAAAACACAGTCATCTCCTCTTTTTTTCAACTTTTCCCAGAATACGACTTGAAACACGGCGTCTGCTGTTAAGTGTTGACAATCGTTTCACATTTATCCTATGCAATGTAAGCCTTAACACGGGTTCTGTGTAGTTCTCTCTCGAAGATTGTTTCACAAGGCTTAAATCTTAATTATATCTATTGATTTAATTGCTGAGTCTCTTCTTTTGTAGACGGTGAAGCATCATGCAATTGAGAGGGGAAATGGAGAAAAATGAGCGAATGGAAGATGAGAGTGAAGAGTCTAACTTTGCTTATGATAGGTACTTTATTGTTTTCAGCAATCATCCCTGCAAGCATCATTCGTATTGGTTCTCAGTCGACAAAATTGATGCATATTATCCTTGATTCTATTAGTGAACCCCTTACCCTTGATCCGGCATGGTGTTGGGATGTCGACAGCAGCAAATTGCTCATGAACATTTACGAGACTCTAATATCCTTTAACAAAAGCAATCCAGACGAGTTTGCCCCATTACTGGCCGACGAGTGGAATTATACACCCATAGACGAAACCAGCCCTGAGGGTCTACACTGGGTAGGCAGAATAGGCTTCCATCTGAGAACCGACAAACCAGTTTACTTTCACGATGCCCCTGAAAGCAGCTGGCCTGACGAGGGTGAGCAGCTTACACTGGAAGACATCGAGTATTCGTTTGAGAGGTCTCTGATAACCGACTCAGCGATTGGTCCAGCCTGGATGTTACACGAACTTCTACACGGCGGATATTCGATGGACGACCTGAACTATACCTTAACCACGCTCGGATGGCCTATTAACCCTACAACTGGATGGAACACAAAATGTGACGAAGTTATAGATCATGCTATCGAAACCGGTGGAGGATGGATCTGGTTCAACATGAACCTCCCCAAGAAGGACATCATGTGCCAAATCGTAGCGCAGCCGTGGTGTGGAATACTTAGCAAAACTTGGTGCACAACGCACTTAGTCAGCGACTTTCCAGCAACAGAAGAGACTGGTGACAACTGGTTTCACTATCATGACCCAGAGACGTCACCCATAGACGCACAATCAACGGCAGGTCCTGGACCTCATCTTGACGCCGCCCTCGGAACAGGACCATACATGCTGGACTACTGGAATAAAGGCGCAGGCAATGCTTGGTCTATCAGAGCAAACAGAGAGGATATTGGATACGCGGTATCAGGCAAGGGATATTGGCGTGGTTGGGCAGAAAAGCATCTCGATAGGTTTTCGTCCTATGACATCCCTGAGTGGACTACTAGAAAGCAGAGATTCCTAGGCTACGGGTCTGACATAACTCACATTCCAACAATGTGCATAGACGAAATTAGGACAAGCAAGACAGGTGGACGCCCCGAAGTAAACTATGAACAATATCTAACAGGTGTAACGTGTGATTGGGGAACATGGGATGGCACAACGTTCACGCCTTACGTAGCATTATCTTGCGACGCCGTCTTCTTCAATCTACTCGTTTCGAACACAAGCACACGCATGGGTGAGATACAGCCTCCAGGCATGTTTAAGGAGACAGGAGCCCCAGTGAACTTCTTCAACGACACAAAGACAAGACTAGCCTTCACACACCTGTTCGACTACGCTGAGTACCTAGAAACCGCGTATCTTAACGAGTCAATATCGCCAGTAACCCCAATCATAACAGGATTGACCCCCGCTCCACCAAGCGGTTGGCCAAGCATCGGGGAGGTCGAGAACCCAACTACAAACCAGAGGAAGGAGTACGGAGTCAGCTTTGAACCAGCGGGTCAAAAAGCCTGCGATTTAGTCTTGGCTGTAAAGTACCTCAAAGAAGCTTGGGGCGGTTCGGAAACAAGTCCTGGTCCACTATGGATAACAGGCTTCACAATTGATCTTGTGAGCTTAGATCGGCTTTGGGAGACTTGCAGCCTGATCAAAGACGCAATCGAGTGGATAAATACCAACTACGGAACCAAGTTCCACACTAATTTAGTGACGGAACCCTGGAGCAAATACAGAGAGGAGAGGAATGCACGCAAACTGCCATTCTTCATATCAGGTTGGTTGGCAGACTACGCCGACGCACACGACTTTGCGTACACATTCATGCACAGTAGAGGAGCCGCTGGTACTCAAGGTTACATTGGTATTACAGAGTTCCCAAACAAGGAATGTGACGAACATGTTGAGGCTGCGGTGAACACGACAAATGTCGCTGAGAGAATAGGCAACTACACTTGGCTTGAGCAATACTACGTAGACAAAGCTCCAGGCTTCGTGCTTAACCAACCGATTCTACGTCATTGGCGCAAACTCTGGGTGAAAGGATGGAGCTACAACCCGATGAAAAACGGAATGCACTATGCCTATGATCTATGGAACCTTGCCGACTATGACGGCGACAGCGACATCGACTATGATGATATAGTAAGCTTCGTCACAGCGTACATTGTATATTTGGACATGGGAACAAAAGACCCAGCTTGTGACTTTGACGGTGACTGCGACATCGACTACGGCGATATCCAAACCTTCGTTGATGCATATATCGCCTATTGGACTCCATGACCCAATTGAAGACAAACCAAATCATCGTCTTTCTTCACAACAAATCAGTCAGACGGTTCTCAAATCTCTAACACATCTAAGCATGGGGGTAAAACACATAAGTTGACGGTAGCACGTAGATTCAGAAGCCCAGAAAGAGGATTAGTCATTGAAAACACATCTGAAAATTTTGGTCTGCGACCCCATCGATGACGAAGGGATACAAAAACTGAAAAAAGCTGGCTTCACCGTTGATGTCAAACCAACAATCACGCCTGGAGAATTAAAGAAAACTGTTCCAAACTATCAGGTGCTGATTGTGCGAGGCAGAACCAAAGTGAACAAAGAGATTATTGAAGTTGGAGCAAAGTTGGTGGCTGTTGGTCGAGCTGGAACAGGCTTGGACAACATAGATGTGGAAACAGCTCAAAAAAAAGAGGTTAAAGTTTTGAACACGCCTGAAGCGTTAGCCGAAGCGGTTGCTGAACTTACATTTGGACTAATGCTCTCCTTGGCAAGAAACATTCCCTATGCCGACCGAGCCGTGAAAGAGGGTAGATGGATTAAGAAGGAGCTGACGGGCTGGGAGCTTCATGGCAAAACCTTAGGCACAATTGGTTTGGGAAACGTAGGCGAGCGAGTGGCAAGACTCGCAAAAGCGTTCGGCATGAAGATTCTCATAAATAAGCGGACTCCACCAGACCAAGCGCTGCTTAAAGAATTGGAAGCCGAGTTTGTGTCCTTGCAAGAATTGCTCACCCGCAGCGATATAGCAACAATTCACATCCCATACACGTCTCAAACCCATCACATGATAGGTGAAAAAGAACTAGCACTTATGAACAAGGGCGCTTACATTGTAAACACGTCTCGTGGAGCCATAATAGATGGAAAAGCATTGTTACGAGCCTTAAAATCTGGCAGGCTTGGCGGCGCCGCCCTAGATGTTTTCGAGGTTGAACCACCAACAGATTGGGTCCTCATACGGTTGCCAAACGTAGTCTGCACGCCTCACATAGGAAGCCAAACACAAGAAGCGCAGAAAGCGGCTTCGGTTTTGCTGGCTGAAAAAATAATTAGTGCTTTTTCATAGTTATGTTTAGATTTTGAATATGTGGAGGAATCGTCTCAGGGATGGAAAACGCAAAACTGCTCGAAATGTGTCGCCAGATGCTCACGATTCGATTCTTCGAGGAGAAGATCTTCGAATTATACGGGCAGAATCTTGTTCCTGGCACCATTCACCTATACGCTGGCGAAGAAGCCGTCGCCGTAGGTGTGTGCGCAAACCTGCGCAAGGACGACTACATAACGAGCACACACCGAGGACACGGACACTGCATTGCTAAAGGCGCCAGACTTGACAAGACTATGGCTGAGATTCTGGGAAAGAAAACAGGTTACTGCAAGGGCAAAGGCGGCTCGATGCACATCGCCGACTTCAACATGGGCATGCTTGGCGCTACAGCGGTTGTGGGTGCAGGCATTCCGATCGCAGCTGGTGCGGGTTTATCTATAAAACTGAGGGGCACCGACCAAGTTGTTGCATGCTTTTTCGGCGAAGGTGCGTCCAATCAGGGCACTTTTCATGAAGGAATCAACCTAGCCGGGGTTTGGGGTCTGCCTGTGGTGTTTGTTTGTGAAAACAATTTGTACGCCATGGGAACTCGACAATCAAGGGTGATGCTAATCGAAGACATAGCAGACCGAGCTTCAGCTTATGGCATTCAAGGCGTTGCGGTTGATGGAAACGACGTGCTGGCAGTTTATGAGGCCGCTCGTATGGCTGTTGAAAGAGCACGCCGCGGTGGAGGTCCAACCCTGATTGAGTGTAAAACCTATCGGCAAAAAGGGCATTCTCGCTTCGACCCAGCAACATATAGACCAAAAGAAGAAGTTGGAGAGTGGCTGAAAAAAGACCCAATAGCGCGTTTCCAAACTAAACTTTTCGAGATGGGTGTTTTAACCGAAGCAGAAGCCCAAAAAATGGTTCAAGAGGCAAAAAGAGCTGTTGATGAAGCAACCAAGTTTGCCATGGAAAGCCCGTTTCCTGAGCCTGTAGAAGCGTTAGAGGACGTTTATGCCAACGAGGAGAGTGCTGCCATAAAGTGAGAGAGGTAACAATTCGAGACGCGTTGCGTGAAGCTCTCCGCGAAGAAATGCAACGAGACAATACCGTGTTTCTGTTGGGAGAAGACATCGGGCGGTATTGGGGCGGAGCATTCGGCGTGACCAAGGGCTTGGCGGAAGAGTTTGGAGACGAGCGGGTTCGAGACACTCCAATTTCAGAATCCGCCATAATAGGAGTTGGCGTAGGAGCCGCAATAACTGGAATGCGATCAGTCGCTGAGATTATGTTCGGCGATCTCTCGGCTCTTGCCATGGATCAGATTTGTAATCAGGCTGCCAAGATTCGATACATGTTCGGTGGTCAAGCCAGCGTGCCGTTGGTTGTTCGAACGCCCTTCGGCGCAGGCGTCAACATTGCATCTCATCATTCGCAAAGCCTCGAAGCATGGTTCATGCACACCCCGGGCTTGTACGTGGCTGTGCCCTCAACTTCTTACGATGCAAAGGGACTGCTGAAAACAGCCATTCGAGGCAACGATCCAGTTCTTTTTGTTGAGCACAAGTTGCTTTATGCAGTCAACGGATTGATTCCAGAAGAAGACTACACTGTGCCTTTTGGTGCGGCTGACATTAAGCGAGAGGGCTCAGACGTTTCAATAGTTGCAACATTATACATGGTTCACAAAGCGTTAACTGCGGCTGAACAGCTAAGCAAGGAAGGAATAAGCACTGAAGTGATCGATCCCAGAACACTGGTGCCACTGGACAAGCAAACAATTGTGAAGTCTGTTAAGAAAACTGGTCGATTAGTTGTTGTGTCAGAAGACTGCAAGACCGCAGGCGTCAGCGCCGAGATTACCGCCATAGTGGCTGAAGAAGCGCTAGACTATTTGGATGCCCCGATCAGAAGGATAGCTGAGCCAGACACACCGATACCCTTCAGCCCAGCCCTAGAGAAGTTTGTTATCCCAAACGAGAAAAGCATTGCAAAGGCTGTTAAGGAGATAGTATAGAAGGCATCAATTAACCGTAGTGCAAGTATTGCCTTAACACGTTTTCAATTTCGCCTGGCTTATCAGTTAGTTCTTTCCACAGGTTTTTATCTTTATAGGATTTCAGGGTTTTTACGGTCTTGTCAATTAATTTCTTGGGAAAGACCCCGTCTGCTTCATAGAGCTGTCTGTCTTTTTCAAGGTTTTCCGCAGATTCACTGCAAGAGCATGGCAAAACCTTAAATGATTTTCTCTTATCACCAGCTTCTTCGACTTGCAAGTCTTCTGCGATTTTTAACGCCTCTTCAGGATTTTCTAACCCATAATCTGCGGCTACGTTTATTCCTGCGAAGATTAGGTAAGTGTTTGCCAGCGCATCTGGTGCTCGATACTCAAAGGTTTCTCTACAGCTGTCTATTTCTCTGCTTGTTCTCTTGAAGCTCCACCACAGTGGTATGCGTATTAGGGCTAAGCGGTTTCTGGCGCTCCAACAGATCTGCACGGGGGACTCTTTGCGTGCAATAAAACGCAGGTAGGACACTGGTGTTGGGTTTCCAAAGGCTGAGAGGCTCGGTGCAAACTTTAATATTCCGCCAATCATTTTTCGGGCTTCTGCGCTCAGAGTTCCATCACGATTTGCGAGTATGTTTTCTCCGTTTTTCAGTCCGCAAAGATGGATGTGCATTCCGTTTCCAACATGCTCCAAGGATACTTTAGGGGAAAAGGAAACAGAAACTCCATTTTTTGCACAAACGTTTCGAATAATCCACTTGGCGATTGCAATTGTTTCAGCCATATCTGCAAAATTCTGCGGTGCAAACTCAACTTCTTGCTGTTCCATAAGTGAGCCGTCTTTGCCAAATATTCGACCAACTTCACTGTGCCCATACTTCGTAGCAATACCAACACTAGCCAACGTGACCATAACTTCGTTTCTCAAGTCTTCAAAGTTTGTGAAAGGCGCAGACTCATGATAGTTTTCATCTGGTTCACCTAGAAAGAGCATTTCATTCTTCTGTTTAGAAATTATGTAAAACTCAAGTTCAGCCAGAGCCTTCAGAACAAAACCACTTGAAGAGTGAAGCTTCTCTTCCGCTCTAAACAAAACGTTTTTAGGAGCAACATCCAGTGGTTTTCCGCTTTCATCCAGATATTGACATAAAACGTTTAGTGTGGGCACTTTTGAAAAGGGATTCGTGAAGGCTCTGTCAAGTTGGGGCATTATGTAAATGTCGCTTTTGGTTGGTTCTATGAACGAAAACAAGCTTGAACCGTCAACTCTTTCCCCTAGCTCTAAAATCTCAAAAATCTTTTTTCTATCGTTCGCTGAAAAGCTTAGGGTTTTTAATCTCCCATCTTCTGGAATGTGACACAGATTTAGGATTTTGATGCCGTTTTCTGAAACAAACTTTGCGATTTCTTCCTTTTCAGTGAACTTTAGCATCCCATGCATTAGGAGACATCCTTTATGTTGGTATTCTACTCAATTCAAAAACCCATATTTTAACCATCTCATACAATTTTGTTTCTAAAAAAGCTAGCGCTAAATTGTTTTATAGGTCCCAAAGTAATTAAGACCTTTAGGAATGGTCATGCCCTTTGGAGAAGATTACCTCAAACTGTTGAGGCAAGTAGGCAACTTCACAAAAGAGGTTACAGGAGTAAGCATCGTAGACGCCTATTTTGGTCCTAAAGACCTCTCCCCGGAGAAAGCCAAAAGACGTTGGGCTCCTGAGAAACTCTTAACAAAAATTGACTCATTAACGAGTAAGGCCAAAGAAATAGACAATGAGTTAAGGAGAATTTCCATAATAAGCGACCTTGAATCTCTAAAGGTTGTCGTAAAATGGCTTTCGGGAGAAAACATTTCGTACAAGCGTTTGGTAGAAGGAATATTTGGCATAATCCCATCTAAATTCGGACAGAACGAAATTCGTAAAGCACAACGAACTGTAGAAGATGCATGTACTACTCTCCCAGGCTCTGATGTTTCCGAAAAGGTTTTGAAATGGAGAGAAGAAAGCAAAATCTCGGGTGAAGCACTAAACGAAATGATAAACACCGTGATTGTTGAACGCACGCAAGAAATCAAAGAATTATTTGAGAAAAAGATTTTCGCCCATTTTCCAACTAAAGTTGAAAATAAGGGTGTCATCTATAAAACTGTGACCGGCGAACCATGGGGCGCCTATAACTATTATCAAGGAAACTACACAAGCATCAACGTATTCAACCTTGACATGACGTTCAACAAACATAGACTAATTGGCACGCTTTGCCATGAATATGAACACCATGTCGCAAACCTTTTCGCTGAAGATTACTATCGCCATAAGGAGACGCTCGACTTGTCCGCTGTCTTACTGCATACAAAACGATGCATCATTGATGAAGGCACTGCCGACTGCGCTAGAGACTTTTTAGGCTTACAATCAGGTGAATACTATGAATTGCTCGAATCTTTGAGAAGACTTCAAGACATGATAAGCCTTAATGTTGCATACATGTTAAATGTAGAGAACGTTGATGACGAGACGGCTGCAGAATATGTTGCTTCTGAAAGCTTTTTACCAATCGAGGAAGCCAGAAAAGGGATTGTATTCAGCAAGCCCTTGACTCCTGATGTTAGACCTAACTTCTTCAAACCATACATCTACACGTATTTTTTTGGAAAGACGAACTACGTGTTGCCTACTTTCCAAAAAGCTCAGAAAAAAGACAAGGTCAAAGAATTCCTTAAAACCTTATACCTAAACCCATACTCACGTTCAACTGCGACATGGAAAATCGCATTTTCAAAAATCTAAGATTCTTTTTGAGACATCGCACGCTTCACGCCTTCCAGTCTTAACAAATATTTAAACGCCAATTCTTAAGCTGGCCCCTACCTTTCCCTCAAACTTTTAACCTCCACTGATTACTAGCTCTGTCATAAAAGGAAGGGTTATGAATTGGTGACGAGCGTTGCGATGCCTAGGCTCAGCCTAACCATGAAGAAGGGTACGGTTGTTCAATGGTTCAAGAAAGAGGGCGAAACAGTGCAGAAGGGTGAGCCCTTGGTGGAAGTGCTCTCAGAGAAGGTTACATATGATGTGGAAGCGCCTGAGTCTGGAGTCCTGCGCAAGATTCTAGCAGGCGAAGGCTCAAACGTTCCCATCGACCAAGCCATAGGCATAATTACAGCGCCTAACGAAACCTTAACAGAAGCTGAAATAACAGCTCCTACACCCTCGCCTAAGGTTGAAGAAGCCGCTGCACCACCTCAGCCAAGAACTGCTGCCGAAACAGCAGAGCGAGTTTTGGCTTCACCAGCCGCTAAAAGGTTAGCACGGGAATTAGGGGTCGATTTGACGCAGGTGAGAGGAACAGGACCAGAAGGCCGAATTGTTGAGGACGATGTGAAACGCGTTGGGGAACAAGCTGGCATAAAGCCAAGAATTAGAGAAGTGATTCCCTTAGCTGGAATTAGGAAAATAACAGCGGAAAGAGTCACACTAAGCGCACGGACAGCACCCCACAGCACAATAACTATGGAAGTAAACATGACCGACGCCGTCAAACTCCATGAAGAAACTGGCGCCTCCTATACAGACATGCTGGTGAAAGCTGTTGCCTTGGCTCTAAAGGAAAATCCGCTTATGAATGCAACACTTGAAGACGAGCAAATCAAGGTTTTTGAAGATATAAATGTTGGAGTTGCCGTAGCAACTGAAAAGGGTCTTCTAGTTCCTGTAATTCACGACGCAGACAAAAAATCACTCAACCAAATAGCTGCCACAATGAACGGATTAATTGAAAAAGCAAAACAGGGTAAACTGGTAAAAGAAGACCTAACAGGTGGAACATTCACAATAACCAATCTCGGCATGTATGGAGTCGATGTATTCATTCCGATTATAAATCCGCCCGAGACAGCCATATTGGGCGTTGGAAGAATAGCGGAAAAACCAGTGCTAATCAACAAAGAAATAAAGGTTAAACCCCTCATGCAGCTCAGCGTCTCCTTCGACCACAGAATCACAGACGGCGCACCAGCGGCTCAGTTCCTTCAAAAAATAAAGCATGTCCTAGAAAGCCCATCGAGTTATGTTCTTTAAGTCATAAACCGCGCTGTGAAGTCTATAGGAGCAGACGTCAACAAAATCAGCGTTGTAGGGGCTTTTCTTCAACAGGGGTTGGTGTAGGAGTCACAGCAGGCGCTCGCTTTATTCTTCGCGCAATGAAAATACTTACAATAATAACCACGCCCAAAACTACGATCCCAATGATGTAAATGAGTTTCTTGATATTAACCCAAGAATGTTTGGAGACCACATATTAGTTTCTAAGGCTTTATACGATAGCTCCATGCTTTGAGCGCTAGGAGAGGTATAAGATGTAGACATATACACTTCCACCAAGATTCCTGTCGCTTTATCCCAGTACATTCCTGTTGTCGAAATTGTCCCAATGTAAGATGCTGTTAAATCCACAAAATTCACGCTTCTTGCAGCGCCACAATATGTGAAAGCAACTGTGCCGTCTATCTCAAGAGCACGACCATATTGTGTGGGGATGCTGTCTCCTTCTTTCAAATTGGCGGCAATCAGCATTATTGTCCCAGCACTGCCTTGACCTGTTGCGATATCAATGGTGAGGCTTGAAGAAGGTATTGATGTTCCGTTCCTGAACTTGCCAGCGGTTGCTATGGTGACTGTGGTGCCTGAGATGGTTTCAATATTCGCCTTTATCCAGTCTAATCTTTTCATGTCACTTACATAAGAAGGCTCTGTTCCTGTTCCAGTCCATGATACTCTAACCTCACCGTATTTTATCCAGTCTCCTTCCTTGATGCCTACAGTATAATCCACAGCAGAAATTGGAATCACCGAATTCAAGAGTAAAATGATAATTGAAAAAGGCACAACTTTCAGAAAGGTTGTTTCAATGCCTCACATTCACGATTCACTGAGAAACTAGTTTTAACAATTTCAACATATTAATATTGGGTCAACCTTCATAGAATTCAATCCACTTGTATCTCCACAATGGTTTCTTGGATAGTCATTTGTTTTCCTACGGTTTTCGCTTTTGAACAACCTCTACCTGCACATCTTTTTCAGGCTGCCGAAAGAACATTAGTTTTATTGGTCCCTTTCCATCTTCGATGTTTCGGTTCCACGTTCCTACGATCTTACCATTGAAGAGTATTGTTGGCTGCACTCCGCCTCCAACATACGCCCTTTTCTCGTGTTCCGTCTCAACAAGTCTGTCTCTTAGCTTGTAGCCTTTAGTGTACGGATCTTCATAGGGAAGCAACGATACAGAAGGAGATTTAGAGGGCTTGAACTTGCCGAAAGACTCCTAATCTTTTTTTAGCATCAGATACTCTGATTCAAGATCGCTTATCTTGACTTGGAGTAGTTCCATATCTATTGCTTCAAGAGTCTTCTCTATGTCCATTTTGTTGAAGCCAGTCCACCATGCAATGTCTTCTTCTGTGACTGGACCAAAAGCCTTAATGTAGAGCCTACCCAACGTTGTTTTCGCTTTTTCGCCTTCAACCACTTCAAGGTTAAGGTTAGGATAGACTTCTTGAAAGAGCACGTATCGATTGGCTTTCGTGGTTCGAAGAGTTTCCACGCTTTTCTCGCTGATAACTATCCCCTGGTGTGTCATCGCATTTAAGACTATGTTTATGTTGGTCATCTTGTAAATGGTTTTGCCAACTTTCTGCTCAACTGACCTAATTATATCTCTTGGCAGAACCTTCTTGATTTCCGGGAGAGTTTTTCCACCGCCCTTCAGAATATTGTGTAGTTTTTCAGTAAGCTCGCCGTATTCCGAGGTGGGTATTCCCCATTCTTGAATCCAATTCAAGAGCTCGGATTCTGGCATCTTTGTTGCCTGATACAGAACGGGCGTCAACTCTGTGGAAGTGATGAAGAGAGTACCTCTCATGGCTTGGAAGCGCACCAAGTTCCGTTTCACGTAAAATTCCTTGTCTAAGTGCTTCTTTTGAAAGTTTTTCACCCTAGCAAACAATGAAAGGTAGGGAGTAGCTGCGTTGGTGGCGTGTAAAGCGATAATATCGTTCACAGCTTGGAGAACGTTTTCCACATGAGGATCTCTCAGAAGGTGATGCTTGTAGAGGATGTATTGCGTGGTAATGCATTCATTCAAGGCTTGCATATTTTAAAGCCCTGTTTGCTTGGATTCGTTCGGAGGTCTCAGACTTTTGATGCCTAGCCACTGAACCATCAAACCACCGATAAGCAGACGAACCCACAGCGTTAAAACGCGTATCAAAACGGTGGCAACGGCACTTATAGCTATGGGGATGAGGAGCCAAGTGTACAGAGTTGTCATAATAACATCCAAAATGCCTATCTCGCCTGGAACACCTAAAGGAATAGCTTGGATAGCCACGCTGATGGAATTGACAATCACTATGGCACTAAAGGGAATTCGAGCGCCAAGAGCGTAGAACACGAAGACTGCAATCAACAATTCAAGAAGCCACGCGATTATAGCGAGGGACACAGGTAAAACTAAACGGTTTGGACGTATGGCTAGAGTGTCTATTCCTTCATGAAACGCCCTCAACATTTTCGCAGCAGACTTCTTTAATCGTTCAAAATGCCAATGGCCGCGAGAAAAACGCACCAGCAAACCAATGATCCAATTAACCAATTTATCCGTTGCCTCCCTCTTTTTACTCAAATAAAACAATAGACCCATGGAAATTAGAGTGCCAAATCCAATAATGCACACAAATTCTATGAGAAGCAACGGTGGATTATATTTAACTGCAAAATACACCGAGCTAATAACCAAACCGCCCAACGTGATGACCATACCTAAGATGCGATGTCCGACAACGGAAGCCACAACTTTGCCGGTGTTTTCACTAGATTCCTTGGACATTAAATAAATTCGTGAAATATCTCCGCTGATTGATTCAGCTGGAACCAGCAGGTCAACAAAGTTGCCCACCCACACATACTGAAGAGTCTTCGAAAAAGAACTCTTGACAGACAAGATATGGAGCAAAGCCTGCCATGTGAGAGAATAGAAAACCACACTGAGAAAAAACGCTGCAAACGCTAGCCAGTAATAGAATGGGTTTGCTTGCTGAAGTACAACCACCACGTCGCCAAAGGGGACAAAAAAGTAGAGATATAAGAGAAACACAAACAAACCTGCTACTATGACCAAGATGCCTGTTCTCTTCAAGGCAAAAAGCCTTTCTTCACCCATTCTCAGACGCACCTAGCAATAAATGAAGTCAGATTGTAACATGGTTTTATAATCTTCGCAACTTAGGGCTCGTTTTCTACTGCGTAACCTCGGTTTTGAGCTCTCCTAGAGGTTTAGCCTTACCTAATTTCTTGTCGACACAAGTCTTGACAAACCCATAGTATTCTCCGTCTGGTTTACCTAGTCGGCTCTTAAATTCGCCGTGAAACTGAGAAGCCAAAAAGTAGAATTTGTTTGGTAGTTCTAGAATCTCCATTCTTCGTCCATCCGGGCTCTTGCCTGAAAAAACCATGCCGTGTTTAGTTAAAGGATCCCAGTATTCAGGGTTGACCTCCCAGCGGTGGCGGTGGCGCTCCTGAATCTCGTCTGCGCCATAGAGTTTATGTGCCAATGTGCCTCTTGTTATCACGATTTTGTGTGCTCCCAAACGCATGGTTGCGCCTTTCTGTTTTACTCCTACCTGTTCTGGCATCAGGTCGATCACGGGATGGGGCGTTTCAGGGTTGATCTCCGTGCTGTTGGCGTTTTCGAGTTCACATGCGTTGCGGGCGAATTCTATCACTGCAAGTTGGAAGCCGTAGCACACGCCTAAGAACGGTACGTCGTTCTCTCGTGCATAATGAATGGCTTTCATTTTTCCCTCGGTGCCTCTGGGACCAAAACCGTATGGAATGAAGATTCCGTCGTAGTTTTGGAGGCGCTTTAAAGCCTTTGGGTCACGCTCAAAAGTTTCAGCTTCGATGTAGTCGATTGAAACCTTGGCTTGGCAGGCGGCTCCTGCGTGGCTGAAGGCTTCGTTCATGCTCACGTAGCTGTCAACCAAGCCTGCGTATTTGCCCACTAGGGCAATTTTGACTTCGTAATTGGGATTCAGAACTGATTCCACATATTGCTTCCAACCTTTCCATTCGGGTTTTCTTTCGTCTAGTTGCAGTCGCTTGAAGATGTAGTCGCCCATGCCCTGTTCATCCAAAATGAGTGGAACCTGATAGATTGAGGGCACATTGTAGGAGCAGAACACGGCGTTTTCAGGGATTGTTCCAAACAAGGCAATTTTCCCCAGCGATTCCTTGTCAATCATTTCCCTGCAACGAGCCACGATTGTGTCGGGTTGAATGCCGATGCGGCGTAGCTCGTTTACACTGTGTTGTAAGGGCTTGGTTTTCATCTCGCCTGTGACATCTAAGATCGGAACTAATGCGACATGCACGTAGAGTGTGTTTTCGTATCCCTCTTCCAGTCGCATTTGGCGTATGGCTTCTAGGAAGGGTAAGCCCTCGATGTCGCCGACAGTGCCGCCACACTCGGTTAGGATAATATCCCAGTTGGATTCTTTGGCAACGAAACGAATTCTTTGTTTTATTTCATTTGTGACATGTGGCACTATTTGGACGCATTTGCTTAGGAAGTCGCCTTTTCTCTCTTTTTCAATAACCGCCTGATAAACCTGACCAGTTGTAATGTTGTTGTGCTTGCAAAGGTCGGTGTTTAAGAACCGTTCATACCAGCCTAGATCTAGGTCAGTTTCTCCTCCGTCTTCTGTGACGTAGACTTCTCCGTGGATGTATGGGTTCATGGTGCCTGCGTCTACGTTTACGTATGGGTCGATTTTGATGGCTGTGACTTTTAGTCCTCGGGTTTGGAGCATTTTGCCCATTGAGGAGGTGATTATGCCTTTGCCGACTGAGGAAAGCACTCCGCCTGTTATGAAAATGTATTTGACCATGATGCTGCCTCAGCAATAACTGTGCATAGGCATCATTCTGGGTTATAAACCCTTTCTGAACAGGCTCTAGGGCTTAGTATGAGTGTGGAGAAAATTTTTTTGGAGTGAGGGGGAGCCTGAACTGTTTGTGTTTTGGTTTTTGTTCTTGGTTTTGGTTGTGGGTTAAGCTCTGTTTCGGTGGGGTTGGCGTGTTTTTGTATGTTGTTTAGCGTGAAGTTGCAACATTGTTAGCGTGAAGATAGGAATGTAGTCTGTAGCTGTGCGTGGTGGTGGCAAACTGCGCTATAGTGTCATCACCACTATGGACTGTATGGCTGCAGGAAAGATAATTTCAGAAAAAGGCAACTGTACAACTCTTTCCTCTAATTTTAAAATATATTGGGTAATGCTGGCAATACTAATCAAAGCGGACAAGGATTCAAGTGAGATCGAAAAATCTCTCTTATTACGTGAATATGCAAAAGAGCAGAATATTGAAGCTAGGAAAGAAGCGGAAATTTTGGACTCTCGTGAAGCGTATTGCAGTTAGGATTCAAGGATTCCTAACCTCAAAATGGAGTTTTCTTCCAATACTGATTTTGTTATTCTTATTTTTCAATTTTCCTATTGACGATGTAATCTTCAGGTATTTTTCCATTTCAGGATGGGCTACTGATTATTATTTGACGCTTTGGCAGGTGTATGGAGCGATTGTCGGGTTATCTTTTGTAGCGTTATTTTTCTCTTATGAAGCATTCTTTTCAAGGGTGACTGCAACATTCAAAAATCTTGAATTTAGGTTTAGGCAGGAGTTTTATAGAAAAACGTTGGTTCAACCACTTCTTTTCTTTAATTTGTTTTCCCTGGTTTATGTTGGTGTTGTAATAAATACTCCAAGAGCATTCCAAAGTTTAACATTGCTTGCCATAAGCATATTGTCAATTTGTCTTCTTTTCGCTAAAGCAGTCAGTTTCTTTGAAAGCGAGGAAATGGAAAAAACCCGCTTAAGGATTCTACAGTCAGAGATAGTTGACAGTATTGATGCTGAAGTCGACAGAAGATTATCAACAAATCTATTGCTCAAAATGCATGAAAAGAATGAGTACCTTAAGTACGAACTTTTACCTGTTGGAGAGGAAGACCGTAAGCCTGTCAAATTAGAGGTCTCTGAAAGAAAACGAATTTCTGACATATCAATTGATAGGGTAATTTCAAAAATGAAGTCTATCAAAAGCAGGTTCTACTTGAAAAAAGGGATCGGCGAAATAGTATCGCCTAAATACAGTGTTGTTGGAACGGTACCCAAAGATACAGACGACAAAACCATAAAGTCGCTAAGAAAATGCTTTAAATTGAAAAGAGAACCTGCAAGGAGAGACCTCCATTTAGCTCTTGATGACATTGAACAACAACTATTAGACGCAGTCAATAGAAGAAGTTCAAGAGACCTTTCAAGGATCCTCGAAATCTATTATCATTCTCTTGAAGAATTTTTGCGGACTCTTCATTTGTACGGAATCAGATATAACCCAGAGCAAGCCAAGCAAGGCGACTTCTTACATGAATGGGAACCGATCTTCCAAATTCAGAATGATTTTTTCCACCTCTTAGAAAGTAGCGTTGAGACTGGAAATAAGGAAATTATCAGGGCAGAAATCTATTTCATACAAGACATACTTGACCTATCCAACGAAAATGACGACTTTTTAGTATTCCATCGATTCAAAGATTTTTGGCTGACAATTTACTGCCTTGCCTTGGAAGTTGAAGATAAACCTCTTAGAAATTTCATCATTGACTCATTGCTAAGAACAATCACAGGATTCATCTCAACGCATCTCTTATTACATCTAAAGCATTCCGAAGCTAATAAACAACAAATGGAAAAATACCGAGAATATGCAGTTTCAGGTCTTTTGCAATACGAGCAGATGTTAAAGGCGACCTTAGAGAAAAAATCATTAGAGAGTCTTCTGAAAATTGACAAAAACCTCGGCGAAATATTGGGGAATTACGACCCGGAAAACCATCGACCCTATGTAGTAGAAATAGAAGCAAGATTAATGGATGCTACATTAAATTCAGAAGAAAAGAAGCAATTGAACGAAAAGTTAGAAATTGCCAAGGCAAAAACTCAACTTAAACATGATTTAGATAGTTTGGTCCATGAGATTTGGCTTGGCATAGGTGGCTGGGTAACTGAATTATACAGGAGAGACAAGTATAACCAAGAAGAAACCGTTCAATTTCTTAAATGTGCCATAACAAAATTCAAAGATGTAAAAAACCTCGCTTCTACATATGCGGCAATGGACACGCTTTATCCTTCGTTTCCACATGCATGGAAATGGTGGGAACTAGAAGACAAGCCGAGTGGTGTAGTCGTTGGACTTAACCAGGAAGAATGGTTGACCCGGTTCTACTGCATAGGTGGCATAACCTTGACTCCGAAAGAAATTACCGCTGAAGATTCTTTGGACCCAACACCAAATTCAGAAAGTACCTTGAACGCTGTCAAAAGACAATGTCTTGACATAATAGCAAACTCGGCGAAATGGTCAGCTATAGTTGGCAACATGAGTTCTAACGAGCTTGCTACAAGAGCAGAGAATTTCATAAAGTTACATGAACGTGCAGTTGAAAAGCAGAGAGCAATAGAATCCAAATGGTTGATTGAGCAACCACTCGATGAGCAAAAAATGGACGAATTTAAGAACAAAATAACAAAGGCATGGGAAAACAGTTCAGAGACGAGAACTATTATTAAGAGAATAGGGAATTATGTTGACAAACAGGCTGTTTCTGAAAACGTACAATTTCTTGGTCTTCAAGAGTGGGTCTCCAAAAATGAATTTGTCAAACAGGACACCACTGTTGTCGCTGGCATAGAGCAATTTGGACTGGCTATGAGTCGAGGTGAAAATAGAAAAGTTTGTTCAGTACTTCTAACCAACTGTAGCAGTCAGTCTGTTGTGGAAAAAGTCATAGCTACTAAAATCTCAGAAGTAATTAACCAAATGAAGAAAAAAAGTTGCAACATCAATGCTATTCTTGTCGGAAGCCCAAAAATTATCAGGGAGTTACAAAAAACAAACATTTTCAAGCCAAGATGGGAAATTATTACATCTCTAGACTTAAATCTTCCAGGTTTCGAAGGCTACTTTGGCGAGTTGCCAGTTTTTCTTGTAAGTGAGCTTGACAAAAATGCAATTTGCATAGTCGACCTCAAAAAGGTTGGAACATTTAATCAGTATAGAGTTCAAAAAGATGATACAAGCATCCTTCATTTTGACATTCAATTTATCGACGAAAAAACCGCAAAAGAACACATCAAGAGCAATCCAAAGCTTATGGAAAATGAAAAAGGCGAAAAAGTTTCCGAGATTGATGCGTGTAAAAAGCTACAACAGTTCGTTATTGTTAAGATTCTAGAACGATTCGAATTTATACTTGAAGACAAGGACGCATGCAACGTATTAAGAATGGAGTCCGACAACACTACGCCTTCTTAATGGGTGTTCTATCTCTCAGTCTCTCCCCACACTTCCATAATAAAGATGCAAGTGCTCAATGCCCGCAGCTTTTCTCAGCGACATGTTCTCCTAACTCCATTTTAATCGCTTGTTCATTTTAAGGATTCTTCGGCTTATCTGGTGCTAACCTTAAATCGCTCAAGCTAAACCAACGAAATTCAGCAACCCTAAAAAAGGCAATTGCCATATTGAAAGCTTAATTATCTTGCTCTTGCCTTTCTATTTTGTGGACTTGTTCACCTTCGTTGCAACTGTTGTGGTTGTTACGGCGTCTGGTGCGTTAGCACCTGGTCCCTTGTTTTTCACGAATATTACTCATGGAGCCAAATCTGGAGCAAAAGGCGGCTTGGCTTTTTCTGTTGGGCACACGATTTTTGAGTTGAGTCTCGTCTTGTTTTTGGCGTTGACGCTGCAGACAGTTATCAATGAGCCTTTGATCAAGCTGGTTGTGGGCGTTGTTGGAGGCGCCGCCTTGCTTGTGTTTGGTTTTCTGCAGATTCGAGACGCTTTGACTCATAAATCAGTGGCTGAGGGAAAAGGCAAGGCGCCACCCAGAAACGCTCTACTGCTGGGTACTTTGTTCACAGGTTTGAATCCATACTTTATCCTTTGGTGGCTGACGGTGGGGATGACTCTTATCGTGAATGCTTTGGAGCTCGCCTCTTTCGCTGGTGTTTTTATTATGTATGTTTCGCATGTTTGGATGGACTATGCATGGCTCACTGGCACAGCTTATCTAGCAAAGAGAGGAATCAGCCTCATCGGCGGCAAAGGATACAGAATCATTATGATAGTGTTCGGCGCAGTACTTGTCTTCTTTGGACTGTATTTTCTCGCTTCGCCTTTTCTAACGACATCATCCTAAGTTACTGTTCATGGTTGTATAGCTATTTTTATGTCTGTTTTTGATGTTGTGAGCGTTTCGAAAGCATGTTTGATGTCGTCGAGTTTCATTCTATTTGTTATCAATGGCTTCACGTTGATTGTGCAAGATGCGATGAGGTTTAGGGCTTTTTTGAAGTGGGCGGGGGTAGTGTGGAACGCTCCCAGAACGGTTGTTTCTCCGTAATGAAGCTGTTCAGTGCTCACTTTGATTTCGGTTCCCAAGGGGCATCCGCCAAACTCTAGGACTGTGCCGCCCTTCCTCACCATTTTAAGAGCCTGCTCCCAAGTTGCTGGCAAGCCTATGGCTTCTATCACCACATCTGCTCCGTAGCCGCCTGTGAGCCTTCTCGTCTTCTCAACAGTGTCTTCTTGTTTGGCGTTGATGACCTCATCTGCGCCCAATCTCTGCGCCAGTTGCAGTCTCTCGTCGATTGTGTCACTGATTATGACTCTACCCGCTCCCATCTTCCTAACTGTTAACAAGTGGAGGAGTCCGATTGGTCCCGCTCCGATTATAGCAACGGTGTCACCTAGTTTCACTCTTGCCTCTTCAACTCCGTGCAGCACACAGGCTAATGGTTCGGTGACAGCTGCTTCCTCATAGGTCAGGTTGTCGGGAATAACCTGTGTGTTCAACATAACTATGCGGACTGGAACCTTGATGTGCTCGGCGTAGGCGCCCCAGAGCCACATCATATCTTCACACAGGTTGTACTTGCCCCTCTGACACATGTAGCAGCGAAGGCAGGGTGAACTGTTACCAGCACGTACTCGCATGCCTTTCTTCAGCCACGTAACTCCTTCGCCAACTTCCACTACATCGCCTGCCCACTCATGACCAAACACGGTTGGCAACTTGATTACGCCGCTTACGTAGCCTCGCTGATAAATTTTTAAGTCAGTTCCACAGGTCGTGGCAGCTTTCACTTTCACTAAAATCTCGCCACACCCAAGTTGGGGCACATCAATGTCTTCGATTCGAAGGTCTTTCACTCCGTACAACATGGCGGCTCTCATTTTTTCCCTAGACAATCAACATCACAACTGCACACTGCGTATTTGAACGGTTAATTAGATTGAGACAGATATTATTGTTTCCACAAAAAAGGGACAAAAACATGAAAGTAGCGTTACATTCGGCACCCGATGGATTTTTCAAATCAAAACCTCCACATTCTAATAAGGAGCTTCTTAGGCTTGTTCAAAAAGCAGCTTCTCTAGGTTTCAAATGCTTTCAAATAGGTCCACTCTGGAGTTTCGTGGACATTGATGCTAAAAGCTTGAAGAACACACTTGACCATTATAACATAGAAAGCAACGTGCATGTCGGAGGACTTTATGACGCACAAAAATTTGCGACGACCGAAAACGAGTACAAAAGAGCTCAAAAAGAAATACGCCGAGGCATCAAACTATGCAAAGACATTTCCTCAACATCAGTGTCCTTTCATCCCCCATTCTTCATGACAGAAAGCAGCCAGAACAAAACATTTCTGCCGAAAGCCCGCAACCGCTTTATAAGACTAGTCACCGAAGAAGTAAACTTTGCATCCGATAACGGAATCACAATGGCTTTGGAATCCTTCTGTTATCACCCCTTCATCTTCAACGGGTTATATGACTTCATGCGTTTCATTTCGCGTTTTCCCTCAACAAAACTTGGCGTTCTGCTCGAGGCAGGACATCTGTTTCAAGCAGGATTTAATCTCGATGAGGCTGTTCTCACATTCAACAAAAGGCTATTCGACGTTCACATTCATGATGCAATATTGGGCGGAGACGTTAGAAAAACAACTCATCTTCGAATCGGGAAAGGAAACATAAATTTCGCAAGGCTGATAAGAAGCCTGCGTCAAATCGAATATGAGGGCTGGCTAACCATCGAAATCAATGGAAACGAAAGGAAAATCACTGAAAGCAAAGAGTACTTAGAAAAGCTAATCAACACAGTCACATGAACCCTTACCACTCAATCATTAATCGTTTAGAACAACGACCTTAAGGCACTCCTTGCTTTTTGCAGCAGTTCGAAAAGCTTCTGATATACGATTTAGTGGAAAGCGGTGGGTTATCAGTTCCTTCGCCTTGATTCTTCCAGAACTTATGAGTTGCAAAGCAAGTCTGGTTTCGATGTGAGAAACCGAATATGAAGGGATGACTGCAATTTCTGAGAAGAAGAGCCGATGGGGACTTAAACGAGCGTATAGGTCAGGCTGAGTTGGCGCAAACAACAGTAGTTTGCCGCCTCTCCGAACGATTTGAACGCCTTCCTCAACCGCTTTGACGTTGGGTGCGGTTACAATTGCAACATCTGCGCCTCTACTTCCTGTTGCTTCCCTCACTCTCTCAACAAGGTTTTCCCGTTGAGGATTGACAGCCAAGTCTGCGCCCAATCGTTCAGCCATTTTCAGTCTGTAGTCCACTATGTCAGTGATTAAGACTTGAGCGGCGTCTGAAATCTTGGCGAGCATGGCGTGGATTATGCCACTTGGTCCAGCACCTATTACTGCTACGCTGTCGCCTTTCCGTAGGCCCGCCTTGCTTTGGGCTCTAATGCAGCAGCCTACGGGTTCGATTAATGTCGCCTCTTCATAGGAGAGGCTACTGGACAGCTTCAAAGTATCTATTTGCAGATTGGGCGCTGGAACCTTGAAGTATTCTGCGAACCCACCTGGTTCAATGTGAGTTTGCAGAAACTGGGGGCACATGGTGTAGTCGCCGCGGATGCAGTAGTGACACTCTAAGCAAGCAACGTGATGATGAGCAAAAACTCGGTCGCCAACTCGAAAGCCTTTAACATTCTTTCCAGCGTCAACAATAACGCCTGCAGGTTCATGCCCAAGAACCAAAGGTGCCCGACTGCGCAGGTACCAATCCATCAGGTCGCTGCCACAAACTCCGCAAGCCTTCATTTCAACAAGAACTTCATCAGAGCCAATCTTTGGTTTAGGCATCTCTTGAATTCTTATATCATCTACGCTATAGTACATAGCAACCTGCAATTCGGGTCAATGCAAGTGAAGCGGCAAACACACATAAGACTTTTCACATTAGAACACGGACTTGCATATGTACATTCTCAAAGAAATCTATGATGGAAAAGTCAATAATCTAGACAGAACATTGCTTAAAGTGACCTTGCTGAACTGTCGTTACTTACATATAGATGCTTGGTGTTTTCTGTGCTTGCACTACATGGGCTACGAATTGGCTTTCAGGAACTGCGCCCACGAGTTCCATGCGTTCGTTTATGACAATTTTGGGCACACCCATGACACTGTATTTTTGTGCTAGATGTGGAAACTCTCCAACTTCAATAACGTCGGCGCGCACATTGTCGCTTTCTAAGGCGAATTTGTGTGCCAAACCGGCGGCGATTGGACAGTATGGGCAGGTTAGTGTTACAAAGACTTGGATGTGCACCGGCTTTTCAATCGACTGCAACTTCTTCTTCGTATCTTCGCTGAGGTTGGTTGAGCCCTTTGAAACATTGATTATATTGTGTATGAAGGTGTTAAACTCGTAACCGTAGGGTATACCAAAATATCGTATGCCATAATCTTTCTTGCCCACTATAGCGATGGCTGGGACTTTGTCGATGCCGAACTCCTTCGTCTTGTCCTCGTCTTTTACAAAGTCATAGATTTCAGCCTTAATCTTGTCTGGAACCAGACTAGCAACCTCTTGTACTAGTTCACGCGACTCTCGACAAAACTGGCACTCAACCTCCTGCGTAAACAAGACAACGCGAACAGGATCCCTCATGCCTTCTTGGAGCTCTTCTTTAACGTGCTTCTTGTGTTCCTCTGGAATCAAACCCACTTTCTTCACCAAACAATCAATACACGCAAAAAACTAATAAAAAAGTAACTATGCGATCTGAAGCCAAAACTGTTTTCACACAAACCTCAAAAGCCACAATTCAAACTTAACAGGCGAGAGGAAAAGCAAAAAATGACGCATCACATCGAGGTCATCTGCGTTGGAAACGAGCTTCTCATAGGGAGAATAGCCAACACCAACGCCCAGTGGCTAGCCAAACGCATAACCACAATGGGATTGAGTGTCACCCGAATCACCGTTGTCAGCGACGACACTGTTGAAATATCCAAGGCTGTTCAAGAGACCATAAAACGCAAACCCAAAGTTGTAATCATCACTGGTGGATTGGGACCTACATTCGATGACAAAACCCTAGAAGGCATAGCTAAAGCACTAAATCAGCCATTGAAGGTCGATCCCGAAGCCATCAAAATGATAGAGAAGAAGTATGATCAATACCTTCAAGAAGGCAGAATGGAAGAAAAAGTGGCGCTGACGCCGCCGAGAATCAAGATGGCAACCCTCCCGGAGAAAGCTCAGCCGCTTCACAACCCAATAGGAACAGCGCCTGGCGTCATTGTGAAACAAAACGATACAAGCATAATCGCATTGCCCGGAGTGCCCTCCGAGATGGAAGCCATATTCGACGAATCAATACAGCCCCTGCTCAAGAAAATGGCAGGTGACACAATTTTCTACGAAACCAGCCTAGCGGTTGACGGCGTCATGGAATCAAATATGGCGCCACTCATCGACAAAACAATGCTCGATAACCCATACATCTACATAAAATCGCATCCGAGTCGCACGGGCGAAGGCAGGCCACACCTCGAACTGCACCTCTCCACTACGGCGCCAGACTCGAATATCGCCAAAAAAAGAGTAGCCAAGGCGCTCCTACAGATCACAGAATTAGCGCAGGCAAAAGGAGGCAAAACCCAGCCCAAAAAATAAAAATAATCTATACAATCATAAGGAAAGAGGCGCACACTTATAAAACGTGAAAACATTGAACAGCCAAAAAACAGTTTTCCCATTCGAAAAGTTAGAACAGGTTTATGACGCCATTGTGGTAGGTGCTGGTCCAGCAGGACTTGCGGGTGCGATTTACCTCGCAAGAGCAAACATGAACGTTTTAATTTTGGAGGCAGAAAAACCAGGCGGTCGACTCTGTGATGTGAAATTAATAGAGAACTATCCAGGCTTTCCATCAATCTCTGGCGTTGAATTATCTAACAGAATGGTGCAGCAGGCGGAATCAGCTGGAGCGAGAATACTCTTTCCCGCAAGAGCCGTACGTTTTGAACTGCTGAGCGACCCTAAACTGATATGGACAAGAGACAAAGAATACCGCGCTAAGGCTATTCTTTTGGCAATTGGCGTTCAGAGAAAAAGACTGGAGATTCGTGGTGCCAGAGAATTCGTCGGCATGGGCGTCTCCTACTGCCCAGTCTGCGATGGAACACTGTTCAGAAAACAAGACGTTGCCCTGATAGGGGAAGACGAAGAAACAATATCTGATGGGTTGTATCTCTCAGAACTCGTCAACAAGATTCATTTCATACCAGGCACCATCAATCCACATTACAAATCTCAAAGCCTTGACAGGCTTCTTTCAAAAGGAAACGTGCAATTCTGGCAAAAATCCGAAGCAAGCGAAATCATCGGCTCAAACGTGGTTGAAAAAGTGAAAATCAGAGACCTAAACTCAAAAGACGAGCGAACACTCAACGTGAAGGGAGTTTTCATCTCGGGAGAGAAAACACCGATAACGCAGATGCTGATTGCCGCGGGAGTTAAAACCGACATGTTAGGCTGTATAATGACAGACGACCAGATGCAAACAAACATACCAAACGTTTACGCTGCAGGCGACGCCACATGCGCAAGAAAATATCAAATAGCCGTAAGTGCAGGTCAAGGCACAATCGCAGCGCTCAACATAATCAAGAAGCGCGCAAAGACCCCTGAACAACACCGTTAAGGCGTATATTTTTCGCCACTGCTGAGTATGCGTTCTAATGATGCGTTTAGGTTGATGAAGCCGTCATTTGTTTTGGCCGATACTGGTATTAGTAAGAACCGTAAGCCGATGCGATAAACCGCACGCATCGTTTCACGGGACAGTAGCCGCTTTGTGCCGTTGAGCTCTTCTTCTATGTCTGTCTCCAACGCGTGCGGGTTGGCTGACCAATCCACCATGCGTTGAGTTTCTTCCTCTGGTAACAAATCACTCTTAGATAACACATGAACTTGTGGAATGAAGAATCGGTTGTAAACCGCGGCTGAGAGGAAGAGGTTAGAGACGTAGTTTAGGGGATTTGAACTGAAGACTGAGTCGAAGAGGTATATGAGGGCTTTCGACTCCTTCGTGAGTTCGTTTGCGAGGTAAGGTCCACTCTGTCTAAACGCAAATAGCTCCATCTGCCCAGGCGTATCAACCAACGCGATGTCGGGTTTGAACGTAGCTATCTCGTCGCTCAGTCTCTCCGTTTCTTCGGCGATTAGGTCGGCTGCCATTATGAGGGCTCCGTTTGGTCCCAATTGATAGTCATTCATGAGCTGTTCGATTTTTATATAATCTCTTATGTCGATGTCGGGTGTGTAAGGCAACGTGATGACGCCTGGGTCTAAGTTAACTGTTATAACATTCTGTTTTTGAAGCTGAAGCCAGCTAGCAAAGGCTCCAGTGAGCAAAGACTTGCCTGACCCTGCGGTGCCAATAATGAAGACTATAAACATGATTCTGTGGCGCTCCGCTGTGACCCTTTAGTTGATTTGTTAATTTCGTTGCACCTCCCCTATTTATGTTTAAAATGTGTTAGGTGGTTGCTTGGGCACCCGGATCTTCAATCATCTGGTTTCTCAGTGTCTAGCCTGAAGTCCCCTCATCGCAACCAAAAACAGATTGAAGTTAAATGCAAGATTAAAGCTTATCATCTAAGGCAACGATTCAAGGCTGTGGTTGTGGTTTCATTTTTTCTTGCTGCTGAGCCACCATTTCAGGTATTCTTTGCGTTGCTTTTGTTTCTGTTCTTGTTCGGTTTCTTCGGATGGGCGCATCTGTTCTCGCATTTCGATTAGTTCTTGGTGGGTTAATGACAAACCGCAGCTTTGACACGCGTAGCGTTTCGTGGCTATCGTGTAGCGCATTTCGCCTCCGCATTCTGGACAGTACGGCATATTGTTTGTACGCCTTCTATTAGTGCATGAATTACGAGTGGGTTCTATGACAAATATCTTTTGGTATAGGAGACTGGCAAGCCCAAAATGACGCTGAGGCTCCTTTTTAGAAGAGGCGGATAAGTCTACCCTTTGGTTGTTTTAGGCGTCTGCGCGTCGACGCCACAATGACGATTATTGCTATTGTAGTTATTGCCACTCCAACAAACCAAAGATGCATGCTCTCGAGAGGAAAAGTAAGTGAAAAGTCTTCAGTTTCGCTTTGCAGGTAGAGTGTGTGTAAAACGTCTGCGATGTAGTTTACAGCTAGGTTCAGTGATTCTCCTACTCGCTTTTGGAATATTGGATTGCCCCAGTTGTAGTTTAGATCCATCCAAACAGCCGTCAAGCCTCCTCCATCAATGTCGAATGTTGTATCATAGGCAAGTCTCTTAGCAGCATCATAGGCAGAAATCTTATCGAGATTTCCATCAAACACTAGAAATGTGGTGAACGATGAATAATAGCTAGAAGTGTATCTATTCACGTAGTCTTCATAGTCACTATGATGTCTTTCAGCGCCTCAGTCCGTTTTGGAGCCCATAACATGAGCGAAAACCGCCATATCTGCAATGTAGTGGGTCATTACTCCAGTGTTTCTGGCTGCGTTCTTATAATCTTTCGACTTTGGCTTACTGATTGTATTGTTGAATTCTGAGAAGGCGCGAACTGCAGCTGAGTCTTCTGTGAGCTCTCCTTTTGAATTAAACTGAATGTGGTGGAGCGTTGTGTCACCTATCCCATCCAATGCTTCGTTGTTATCTGGTAATTCGGTTCCATACAAGTAGGCTGGAAGGTTGTCCATAATGTACTTTTTTTCTTGGTCAGGAAGCCAATCCAAAGCATGTTGGGCAATCCAGTCATGTGTCCCGTATTCTGGGTTAGAAAAATCAGTGCTATAACCACCATTACTCCAAGTAAACACATTCATTACAAAAGCTGAGGGAGTTGCTAATGTTAACATGAAAGTCAACAAAACAGGAGAAACAATTCTCTTTCCCATAAAATAGCCCCTTTCCTAGTTTTCTACGTTATGAAGTTTGTGAGCCCAGCTTCTTTAGCTAGTTGAACGGCTCTATCCATCTCGCTTCGTGTGAGCCTCTGCCTCAATTCTGGAATCTCGTGGGCTCTCCACTCGGGGCGGTACTGAAACATAACGTTGGTACGTACCCACGTTCCAAGGTTTTGAGCAATCCAGTTTAGAATTGGTTTTGTGCAGCATTCGAGGTGTTCAGGCAAAACCAGAACTCGAATCAGCAGCTCGCCGTATTTTTTCCCATAGAGGTGGTTTCGAGTGCACGCTTCCCAATAGTCTGGTGCGTCGGAAATGCGTGTAGCACATTCATTGTTGCCATACTTGAAGTCAAGCAGATAAACGTCAGCAAAACCCGCCAACAGCCTCGCTGTTTCCTCGCTGTAGTAGGAATTGGAGTTCCAGACCACGGGAACACTAACATCAACATGCTTGAAGGTTTCGAGCCACTGCTCCAGCCAAGGTGTGGGTTCACCGCCGACCAAGTTAGTGTTTCGACAACCTCGCCTTCTCAGGTCTTCTATACTTCGAGCCAGTCGTTTAGGCGTATATATTGCGCCCTCCTCGAACCATTGAGAAATGGGCCAGTTTTGGCAGTGCTTGCAACGCATTGTGCAGCCCATGGTGAAGATTGTCCCAGAAGGCACGAGTTCAGGCTCTTCGCCCATGTGCTCGAATATTGTCGAAACCGTTATCTGTGTGCCGCTTTTGCACCAGAGCCCTAACTCACCTGCTAGTCGGTTGAAGCCGCAGCGCCGTGTGCACAGGTGACATTTTTCCATGATACGCCTTGCGATTTCGGCTTTCAAGTCAAGATAAGATTTTTCAGGGTTACTAAATTCGTCTAGGCTTCTCTTTTTAGTGTCTATTTGCTTCTCTAAATTGTAGTAATCCTCGGTTAAGTCGTCATGAAGAGCCCAAAGGCGTTCAAGAGAGTCTTCTGCTTTAAAATTTGCTTCTAGCTTTTTGGCTATCATAAACTTAGCTGGTTTATCATCTTGCATGACGTCAAAGTATCGGGCTAAGCTTGTACGCGCTTTCTTATCTTGCAACACTGCTAATGCGTCAGGTCTCCAAACTGACCACATAGCTGGTTCGTCTCTTATGAAAATACTTGATGCAATCATTCATTTATACAGTTGGTTTTGAATTAAACGAAACTTAAAAAAGACTACTTATACTGCTTGGACAACCTTAGAGAGGTCGCTCGCTGCTTGGGGTTCACCTGACCATTCGCTTTATTTTTGTTGAGCTAACAGCCTTCTTGTATGCTCTCTCGGCTTGCATCCTCTTGTATTCAGCATATGTAATCCGAGCGCTTGGATAAATCTCTAGGTATCTCTTGTATGTCAGCCTCAGATCAATATCCCTCTGCAGACCAATGACTTTAGGCACTCCAATCTTACGAGTAATGAACTCGACGACAATAACTGCAATTACAGCGATGAGGAACAGCCATAGTAACGGTTCAATCATCGTTTGGTTCCCTCAGTTTCGCTCTGGCCGCCCGACCGCTTAATCGGCAGCACTGATGGAGCACCCTCAAAGCCTAGCACAGTGAGTATGTCAGCCGTGGAAGGAACAATTATCTTGGTCTGCTGGGCAAAAGTGTCTCGAATAACATCCAACCTCTTGTTCAACTGTGCATTTTCAAGGAAGTACTGGTTTGCCGCTAGAGAAACCACTTTCACCGCTTCAGCTTGTGCGTTGGCTACTAGTTCTATGGCTTTGGCTTCTCCCTGTGCTTTAAGTATTGTTCCTTCCTTGTCTTGCAAAGCTGCCTCTTTTCTTCCTGTTGCCAACAAACGCAGTTGTCTGCGTTCTTGTTCTGCTGTTTTCTGTTTGTGCATGGCTGTTTGAATGTCGCTTGGTGGATCGATTCGCTGGACCTCGATACGGTTGACCTTGGTTCCCCACTTGTCGGTTGCCTCATCCAGCACCTTTCTTAGTTCGGTATTTATCTTCTCTCTGGATGTTAGGCAGGTATCGAGGGACATTTCTCCAACTATGTTTCGAAGTGTTGTCTGTGCTAGTTTGACTATGGCTAACTCAAAATCTTCAATCTCATACAGAGCCTTTTTTGGGTCCATGATTTGATAGTAAACCACAGCGTCTATTGTTACGACGACATTGTCCTCTGTGATGATTTCTTGAGGTGGAACATCGATTACCTGCTCCCGCATGTTGACTCTATACATTCTGTGAACAAAGGGTATTATGTACCTCAATCCTGGGTCCACGGTTCTTTCGTAAGCGTTCCAGCGTTCCACTATTCCTCTCTCATATTGATTTACTCGTCTTATACCCATGCTTAGTAGCATAACTGCTATAATGATGATTATTGCCAGCGCGATTGCGATTTCCTCATACACTTTACTTCACCTCTTCCACAATCAGACTAACTCCTTCTACACTAACGATATTGACAGGCGACCCCTTCTTTATAACTCTGTCTTGTTTGGGGCGACAGAACCAGAGTTCACCCACAACCTTGACTAAACCGCCATCGATTGGGTATATGTCGGTGTGGGCAACTGTGGACTTGCCGATTAGGGCATCGATGTTTGTTTTGGTCAGATTGACGTTTATCATGTCTGAAAACCTGCGTGTGTCGTACAATTCTTGAATCTTGTAGGTGCAGTCCTTGATAAGGCTTAAGCGCCTAATCAATTCCCCAAAGTCTTCTGTTTTAACCCTGAGGATGAAGTGGTCGTTCTGTCTGGTGAGAGAGTAGCTGACCTTATACTGCATAGCGAATTTGTCAAGTGTCTGGGTTAATTTGAAGTCGTCTGCCTTTATCGTTAATGTAACTATCATCATCGGTCAATATTGAGACTTATAGAGGCACATATAACTTTATCGGTTCTCACCGAAACACATTACTTCACAATCAAAACGGGACAAGGTGCTTTATGACTCACGCCTTCGCTCACTGCTCCAAGAAACAATTCTTCCAACCTGCTCACCCCCCGATGCCCCAAAACAATAAGGTCGAATTTTCCCTCTTGCGCCAGTGTCACTATCTGTCTGACAGCGTCTCCTTCTCTTAGAATCTTCTCCACCCCGATACCACGCTCTTTCACAACTTGCTCTCCTTCGTCGAGAATCTGTTCGCCCTTTCGCTTTGCTTCTTCACTTATCTTGGTTAAAATGGCTGTGGAGGCTGGAGGGGGCAGGGTTGGAGCCGAAAACGTATCGGCTGGGGGAATCATGGGTGCCACGGTGGAAGAAACATGGATCAGCGTTATTTTTCCATCTAATTTTTCTGCCAGCTCTACAGCATATGTTAGCGCCTTTTTGGAGTTGTCAGAACCATCTACAGCCACGAGAATTTTTTTGAGCATGAACTTGCTCGTCTGCATTCGACAAGACTGCTTCGATACAGAATGACAGAACACAGACTAAAAACACTTTTCCCTACAGGCTTCTCTAGCGGATTTAATTATGGTTGGGAGGGCTAAATCAGTGAGTAAGGGTGAAAGAAACCTGATGGTTCAAACTTGCCTTTAATGGCGATGCTGTAGCCGCAGATAGGACACTTCATATCTTTTGTGAGGTTCCACCTGACAATTTCAAAACTAAACCGTTTGATGACCAGTTCACGACAGTGAGGGCAATACGTGTTTTCGTAAGGATGCCCAGGCACGTTTCCAATGTAGACATAGTTGAGCCCAACCTCTCGCGAAATATCGCAGGCCTTTTCAAGGGTTGGTATGGGTGTGGAAATGGCGTCGGTCATCTTATACCCTGGATGAAAACGCAGTAGATGAAAAACCGTGTCCCTGCCCATGTTGTCCCTTATCCATTTTGCGAGTTCTCTAATGCGCTCCAACGAGTCACCTATTTTTGGAACCACGAGGTTGGTGATTTCTACATGGATTCCGTGGCGTTTCATCTCCAACAAAGAAGCGAATATTGGTTCAACCGAGGGCACAGCGGAAAACTTCTTGTAAAATTCTGGGTCTGCACCGCCTTTGAAGTCAACTGTGGCTGCGTCTAAATAGGTCGCTATTGTGTGCACAGCTTCACGGGTCATGTAACCGTTTGTGACAAAGGTATTGAAGAACCCCACTTGATGCGCGAGCTTAGCTGTGTCGTAAGCGTACTCAAAAAAGATTGTCGGCTCGGTGTAGGTGTAACTGATGCCTTGACAGTCATTGTCTCTTGTTGCACGCACAACCTGTTCCGGGGGAAAATCGGTGCCCATGATTCCTTTCTCTTGGCTTATCATCCAGTTATCACAGAACTGACAGCGAAAATTGCAGCCGCCCGTGGCTATGGACAAGACTGAGGAACCAGGATGAAAGTGTGCTAAAGGCTTCTTTGTGATTGGGTCAACCGCCACTGAACATGCCTTTCCGTAGGCCAGCGCGAAGAGTTTGCCGCCTTCGTTCTTTCTAACTTGGCAGAAGCCTAAGCCGCCTTCTGGTATGGTGCACACTCTGGCGCAGAGATAACAGCGCACTCGTTTTTCTGGCATAGGCGAATAGAGCATAGCTTCACGGAGAGGCTGGATTGGTAATGTCATGTCTAATTTCACTTCTCCTTGACGTGGACACCATCGTTGTTTATTGTGATGCTTACTGTTTGGCGTAGAGCACGGAAGCCCTTCTTGTGTCCATCTGTAGCGATGAGACCTGCATCCCGCAATTTGCGTAGGTGAAAAGAGATTGTGGTTGGCGAGACTCTTTTCGACAAACCCTTCTCGATGTCGGTTATGGTTTGAGGCTGAGGATAAACCCGTAAGAGTTGTTGGAGAATCTCGGCTCGTGTTGCATCACTTATTGCATCGCCGACCTTGCGTCCGTTTAACTCTTTTTTAGGCATAATCGAATCACTATTTTCATATTATTATATTAAAATATATTTAGGCGTTACGATGCCTTTAAGTAGCCCATAAAAAGGTTTGCATGAATTTTGGGAGATTTGTCTTTACCTTAAGATCGTTTCAAGGTTTCTGGAACTGTGACAAGAGTTGGAAATCTTAGGAACAGGTCTATTGCGACTGGTAGTAAGAAGAGGATGGCAGGATCAACCAATTGATATAATATCCCTCCTATTATAGGAGCCGGGATTCTCGCAAGGTTGTTAAACATCATGAGCATTCCGCTCCATCTTCCTCTTTTGTCCTCATCAACCATCTCCATACTCATGGTACTCCAGATTATCCACTCCCAAGGAAAACCGAGAAAAGCCCAAGCGAGTATGAGCCAGTAAGCATTCGGAGCGAATGCGATAAGCAGATAGGAAGCATACATAATAGGGCGCATCAAGTACAATGTCTTCTTTCTTCCAATGCTATCCGCCAACCTTCCAATCGGAAGTGCAAAAATCATGTTGCAAAGCGTGGCAGCCATACCCATATAACCCAAAACAAAGGGAGTTGCTTGCTTTATCTCCACAGCAAAAACCATGGCGAAGGGAAAAACCGCTCCCATGGAAAAATCACCTAAGCACTCCATGAAAATGAACCGTCTCAACCCCCTTGCGTCTTTAAACAACGAACTGAAATCTTTCAAGAAATTTTTTACGCCCTTACCTACATCGCCTCCAGCCTTGCCAACTTCACTGAGACGCAGATATATCACAACTGCCAAAGGGATGAGTCCAGCTAATTGGATAAAAAAGAGAGGACGAACCCCTTCAACGTTAATTCCTCCAAAAGCAATTACTAGATAGGCTGCTGCAATCGGGGCCAACGTTCCTCCAATTGTAGAGATAACCGTTGAAACCCCAAACCCGCTGGCCCTATCCTCATTCTTCAACGAGCCAGCAATATACACGTTTTCAATAGCGACAGCAAGAGATCGGAAACCCGTCATTTGAATAAATATCAAGGCAGGTATGAGCATTATCCAGTTCCAAGCTACAGCATAAGCTAAGGGCACCAGAATCTCCAGAATCATAGCGAAAAGCATCATTTTTCTTAAGCTGTATCTGTCTACGAGTCTGCCAATCGGTAACTATAGGACTGTGCTAACTGCACTTCCTACGCTGTTCAACGCTCCTAACGCAATCTTGTCTGCACCCAAGGCCACCGCATACAGTGAAGTATACTGATTGCTCAACCGCCCGAGAAAGCTGTATCCAATTTTCCTTGCAAGCAGGACACGAAAGTTGCTCGTTTGTCTCTTCACAAAGTCTGCGAGCCATATGAAGGGTGCCCTCATCGCACTCGCCTAACCCATCCATCGCCCTGAAGGTTAATAACTTCAGTGTATGTATCGGTTGCGTTCTTTAAAACAGCTTTCAAGCCCTGTTACCAAATTACCAACTTTTCTGCTAAGGTGCGTACATCACGCGAAGAATTGGCTAATGATATTTCTACGTATTTTTTCCCGAAAAGATTTAAATATTACCTTTTGGTAATTACTACTTACCAAAAAGTAACAAAAAAGTAACAAAAACTAGAGAGAGGCTGAAAAATGAAACTCAAACTGCTCCTAAAGAAAGACGGGGAAGTCCTATTTGAGATACCACTATCAACGGAAGACTGGACCAAAAACCGCCTAACAAACGAGTTAACCTCTTTTGAACATGAACTGGAAAGATTCTCAAAACTGTTCGACGCGTTATCCCATGAAACCCGCCTAAAAATGATGAAGCGACTCATAGAAGATCCCGACCTAACACTAGGCTTCGGCGACTTCATGCGGGACCTACAGCTGAACCCAAAAACCGTCTGGGAAAGCACACGTAAACTCCAAGAAGGCGGCTTACTCATCAAGTCAAAAGACGGCAAATACCGTTGCTCAGAACCCGGCGTAGCCGAGTTTCTCATGCTCAGCCTAGCCTTGAGGCGTCTTTTAAAGGCAATGGAAGAATTCTAGGAGGTGAAAAAAGAAGATGTCAGACGACTTTGAAGACGTATTCAACAACGCAGAAGACTTCTACCGAAAGCTTGCGAAGAAAATGTTCAGGGAAATGGAGGACATAGAAGAGGCGATAAAAAGCGGCAAGCTCGAGGGCAACTGGGATATTAAACCGATCGAGGAGCTAGGCGTAAAAGGCTACATTGCAAGGGGACGCTTCCAATTCGGCGACAAAGCAGCGCCAAAAACCCTGAAACTACCACAACAAATCACAGAAGAGATGCGCGAACCCTTAGCCGACGTGTTCCAAGACAAAGACAACATCAAACTATACGTGGAGCTACCAGGCGTAGAAAAAAAGGACATTCAACTCAATGTTACACTAGGGCAAGCTGAAATCAAGGCTAAAAACTTCTACAAAGCAATCGATTTGCCCACCCAAGACATTGAATCTTACAAGGCAACGGCAAACTACAAGAACGGCGTCTTAGAGGTGACCATACCGAAAACAAAGAAGACAGGAGCCAATGAACAGAAAACGACCATAAAAATCGAATAAGCCCCTAAAGGCTTGAGGGTCTGCCCATGCAAGTCGAAATCTACAACATCGATTATACTCAGTTAGTTTACATTTTGGGCACCACACATTTTTCTCAGCGCAGTCTCTATGACGCTTATAGAGCAGTAGCGCAGCGGAGACCCACAGACCTAGCTCTAGAACTTGATATACAACGTTATAAAATTTTGAACGGCGAATGCGTCATATGCCCACAAAACAAACGTTGCACCCATAAATGTGAGTTCATAGGTGCTGTTGAAGCCGTAGAAAACAGAGACACTAACATATGGCTTATTGACATGTCAAAGCAGGAATTTATTCAAAGAATGAAGTCTCAACCCTTGTATTCGCACTGGCGCGTTCTGATTGATGAACGAGACACACTTATGGCTACGAGGTTGGCTTGGATCGCCACTGAAAGCCTACAGAAGGAAGAAACGCCACGTATCTTGGCTATGGTTGGAGCTGCACATGTGGATGGGATAAGGTATTTATTAAGAAAACCAATTGCCATAAAAGGCAATCTTCGCCGGCTCGAACTTTCATTCACCCCACCCACACTCATAAGGCGCATTGCAATAAACGGAGATTAGAACTAGCGCCGCATCAAATATCTTTCGAAGGGAACATAGTTAAGTTATTATGTGATTGAATGGTAGTAAATTTAGCCCCAAAAAATGCAAGAGGCAAAGAAAATGAGAAGGAAAACGTCACAGTTGTCTGGCTTTTACAAACTCAGCCCAAAAGAAAGAGTACAAGTTGTAAAGGAGTTTGCAGACCTAACAGACGAAGAGGTTAATCTTCTCCAGTCCACGGGCTCTCTAAACCTAGATTTAGCCAACCGCATGATAGAAAACGTTGTCGGAGTCTTTCCAATGCCCCTAGGTATAGCCGTAAACTTCCTCATAAACAAACGAGACTACCTCATTCCCATGGCTATTGAGGAACCCTCTGTCGTAGCTGCCGCCAGCTACGCCGCGAAAATGGTGCAAGAGGGTGGCGGCTTCTTCACAAACAGCACCGCACAAATTATGATTGGGCAGATTCAAGCAGTTGGCATCAAGGATCCTTATGGCGCTAAGATGGCGATTTATGCAGCTAAGGAAGAGATTCTCACGAAAGCGAATGAGCAGGATCCGATGCTAGTCTCTGTTGGCGGCGGTGCCAAAGACCTCGAAGTTAAAATTATCAATGCACAGACCGGCCCAATGGTTATAACCGAGTTGCATGTTGACTGTCGAGACGTGATGGGCGCCAACGCCGTTAACACCATGGCAGAGGCAGTTGCACCCATCATCGAAAGAATAGCCCATGGGCGAGTTTACTTGCGCATCATTTCAAACCTTGCAACCAACCGCTTGGCTCGAGCCTGGTGTACGGTGCCAAAAAAGTCGGTCGGCGGCGAAGAAGTTGTCGACGGCATAGTGGAAGCCTACGCATTCGCTGCGGTAGACCCGTATCGAGCAGCAACACACAACAAGGGCATTTTGAACGGCATAATAGGCGTTGTGATTGCAACATGCAACGACCACAGGGCTATAGAGGCGGGCGCTCACGCCTATGCCGTACGCAACGGTCACTATGGACCTATTTCCACATGGGAGAAAAACCAAAACGGCGACCTAGTTGGCTCAATTGAGTTGCCAATGGCGGTGGGAATTGTCGGAGGCGCCACACGAGTGCACCCAATCGCAAAAATAGCCCTTAAGATTCTTGGAGTTAAAGCCGCTAGCGAATTAGGCGAAGTGTTAGCAGCGGTCGGTTTGGCTCAAAACTTAGGCGCGCTGAGAGCCCTAGCTCATGAAGGCATCCAACGGGGGCACATGCGGTTGCACGCTCGAAACATGGCAATTTCGGCTGGCGCCACGGGCGATTTGATCGACTTAATCGTTGAGCGCATGGTGGAAGAGCGTAAGATTAGGCTGGATCGAGCCAAAGAACTCGCTGATGAGTATAAGGCGAAGGGAAAAATATAACATCATTTAACCGATATTCTTCGTAACTGCCAGATAAAATCGAAGTGAGAATTGTGATCGCTCTTCCCGGTCCAGCGTCAGTGGAGTTGGGCAGAAACATCGCCGCACAGTTAAAGGTTGAAGCGATTTCGGTTGAGTTCAAGCGTTTTCCAGACGGAGAATCCTACATTCGATTTGATGGCGACGTTAAGAAAGAAGACGTCGTCATTGTTCAAACCACTGGGCCTCCTCAAAACGAGAACTTGATTCAGCTTTTGCTAATGGTTGACAACGCCAAAGACTTAGGCGCCAAAACCATAACTGCTGTTGTGCCTTACTTCGCTTATGCTAGGCAGGACAAAAGGTTCAGATCAGGTGAAGCCTTCAGCGCCAAAACCATAGTGAAACTCCTTCAGGCATGCGGAGTAAGCAAAATATTCACGGTGAACTCCCACAATCCAGCCTTCCTAAAAACCTTAAGTTTGCCCATCCAAGACCTGCCGGCAACAGGCCTGTTAGCCCAACACTTCAAGAAACAAGGCTTCAAGAACGCTTTTTCTCTTTCTATGGGGAAAAAGGGATTAGATACAGCTGTTGAAGCCAGCAAGGTGTTGGAAGGCAAACACGATTACATTCCAACACAGAGAGATAGAGTCACAGGAAACGTGACCATCGAAAAAAAGCTATTGCGAGTCAAAAACAAGGATGTCATAATTTTTGATGACATAATTAGCAGCGGCGGTACCATGATAAAGGCTGTAGCTTGGGTAAAAGAACAGGGTGCAAGGCGAGTTTACGCCGCATGCGTGCATCCTCTACTTATTGGCGATGCAGAAGACAAGATTTTGAAGAGTGGCGCCAACGGTATCGTGGGCACTGACACCATACCCAGTTCAATCAGTATGGTTTCGGTTGCCCCCCTTATCGCTCAAGCCTTGAAGAAGTGAGATGCCTAAGCGTGGCTAAACTATTCTTTCTACTCTCGGGCGAGCATCCAACTCTGCCCTTTTCGGAGCTGAAAGCAATTTTAGAGGCAGAGGGATACGCATACAGGGTCTTAGGCAAACTTAGGCAGGTTATGCGTGTTGAAGCCGAGGTTTATAGCATAAAACCTGTGGTGTACAGAACGGCTTTGACTCGTAACTGCTGCATCGAACTCGTTTACACTGAAGCAGTGACAGCTGAAATCCTCAGAAAAACTCGTTTATCCCAACTTGAAGAATGGATTAAGAAAGGCGAGACCTTTGCGGTTCGTGTAAGAAGGATAGGTGAGAGCTCTCAACCTCAGGAGAGCTCAGAGTTAGAGCAGAAAATAGGCGCCATTATCTTAGGAAAGGTCGATGGAACAAAGGTTAAGTTAACAAAACCTAATCTAACATTCTTCGGAGTTCTAACAGAAGACAGGTTCATTTTTGGTCCGAAACTTGCAGAGATTTATCCAAAGCCCTTTGTGGACAGACGACCTCGCAGGCGTCCTTTCTTTCACCCTTCTGCCATGCCAGCTAAACTTGCCCGTTGCATGGTTAATCTGGCTCAGCCTAAGGCGGGTGACATTGTTCTCGACCCATTTTGTGGAACAGCCAGCATGCTCATTGAAGCGGGGTTGATGGGTTGCAGGGTTGTTGGTTTTGATGTTCAAAGGCGTATGGTTAGGGGCAGCCTGCGCAACCTTCGTTACTATGGTGTGAGCCCGGAGGGCATGCTGAGGGCAGACGCAAGACATCCCCCAATCAGAGAAGTAAACTGCATCGTGACAGATCCACCTTACGGAAGGTCAGCGACCACACTTGGTCGAGGAATTGGAGAAATCGTGAAGGACTTCCTTTCAACCGCTAGAGACCTCGTTTCACTGGGGAAACGCATCTGCATCGCCTCTCCCAGACGGGTTAAAGTAGGTAAGATCGGCAAGGAATCCGGTTTTAAACTTGTGGAATCGCATTCTGTTTATGTACATCGAAGCCTAACAAGAGAAATAGCAGTGTTGGAGCGAACCTAAACCTATGAGCCTGCAAGTTATCTTTTTGGGCACTGCTGGCAGCATCCCTACGGTTGCCAGAGCCTTACCAAGTGTAGTTGTGAAACGGAAAAACGAAGTTCTTATGTTCGACTGTGGCGAAGGCGTGCAACGCCAAATGATAAAGGTAGGCGTGGGTTTCCACAAGAGCATGAAGGTTTTTGTTTCTCATATGCACGGCGACCACGTTTTGGGCTTGCCCGGTTTGCTTCAAACTATGTCGCTGCTTGATAGAACACGCAAACTAGAGGTTTATGGACCAACCAGAATCAATGCGTTTGTTAAAGCGATCCAACAAACCGTTCAATTCGTGCTCACGTTCCCTGTAGAAATCCACGAGATAGAAGGCGAAGGCGTGGTTTGTGAAGAGAAAGAATATCGGGTGCAAACGACTCCGACAGACCATGTAATTCCAAGCTTTGCCTACGCCCTAATCGAGAAGCCTCGACCCGGAAGATTTAACCCTGAAAAGGCGAAAGTCCTTGGTGTGCCTGAAGGACCGTTGTGGTCAAAGCTGCAACACGGGGAAAAAGTTAGAACCTCAGCAGGTAGTGTGATAAGACCAGAGCAGGTTGTGAGCGCTCCTCGAACGGGAAGAAAAATAGCTTACTCAGGTGACACAAGACCCACTAAGAGTTTGATAAGACTTGCAGAAAACGCTGATTTGCTCATTCATGAGGCAACTTTTGATGAAGAATTGACAGCAAAGGCTCAAGAAGACGGGCATTCAACACCTGCACAAGCGGCTGATACAGCCAAAAGAGCTAAAATTAAGAGGCTTATCTTGACGCATGTTAGCTCTAGATACAAAAGCACCGAGTCGCTGCTTGAACAAGCAAGAAAGATTTTTTCCAATACCTATGTGGCTGAAGACTTTATGACAATTGAGGTTCCGCTCCTAGACTCTTAGAGTGTTAGGCGCCTACTACTTTTACTTCTTCTACACGAAGCGATGGTACAACTGCGTTTTGGAACTGTTTAGTGTCTTTGCCTATCCCAGAGATTTTCTTGAACCAGTCAAAGGCAATGCCCGAGACCATACCGCCCTTTATCGGGTATTGTATCTCTCCGTTTTCAATAGAGAAAGCCCTAGAAAGCTGTGCGCTTATCAGTCCTGAGCCTGCCTGTGGGGATCCAGCCATTGATTCGACTAAGACCCCTTTCATAGTTTCCGAAACCAGTTCTTCTTTCGTTTTGTTTCCAGGTTGAATTATTAGGTTGGAGGGATAGATTTCGGGTTTAGCTCGGTAACCGTTGCCAATTATGTTGAGAGTTATGTCTAGTCCTCCAGCAAATCGTGAGGCGTTGCCTGTGTTCGTTGTCTTTTGAGCGTTTGCCGAAGTAGCATTATGGAGGAAGCTTTCAAGCTTTCCTTTTCTTATAAGAACTGTTTCTTGAGATGAGCAGCCCTCGTCGTCGAAGCTTCTGGAAGCAAACCCGTTTTCGAGCAGGGCACTGTCTGTTACTGTTAAATTCTCACCCGTCACTATTTGCCCAAGCTTTTTAGTCCAAGCAGACCGCCCTGCAATTACGTTTTCACCCTTCAAAGCGTCAATAAGAACATCGACTGGTTGGTAGGAAACTGCCTCTGGACCAAGAATCACCGTCCCCTGAAAACTCTTCAGTGGCTTTGGTTTGAACAGTTCAATGACCAGCTTTGCCACTTTTTCTCCAACTTTTTCTGGCTCGAGGTTGGCTGTGCGGCTGAAAGTGAAGTCATCGCAACCTGCTGTTACTTCACCGTTTTGTTCTCCGCTTGCCCCAAGGTAAATTATGGCTTTAGTCTCCTGCTCTTCAAAATCAGCGCCTAACGTGTTTATGATTCCACGCCAGCCAGCTTCGAAAATTACACGTCCATCTTTGGTTGTGACACGCTTGTCAAATTCTTCGACAGCCCTCATCCCTCTGTTCGCGATGTCAACAGCTTCTTCTATGGTGGTTTCAGCAACTTCAGCATCAAATAATCCCTTTACCTTCGGCGGTTGACTTGCTTTTGGGAGAGCGAAATTTGGCACTTCGGAACTTAGTTTAGCGATTGCGAACGCTTTTTCTGCGGCCTCTAGGACAGCTTTTTCGTTTAGAGTGTTGGTGCAGGCAAATCCTACTCTGTTTCCAGTCACAACAACTCGAAAACCGACCCCGGAGTCATCTAACTTGTTTTGTGTCAAGATTTCAGAGTTTCTGATAACAACCTCGGTTGTTTGGGTGCTTGTAAAAAATGCCTCTGCCTGTGCTATGTCCTTCTTTTCAAGCGCCTTGATGGCTGTGTGAACCATATTACTGAAGGAAACCCAGTTTGTTTCCAAACTCATTTATTTGCCTCCTGTTCCTCCAACCATGATTTCACAACGAATCGCGGGAACGACCCGCCCCTGAATAGCAAACTGGAATTTTCCACAAGCGCCTGGTCGAAGAACAGCCTCTTTACCCACAGCGTCTATGGTCTTAAAAACTTCTATGGCGTTGCCGGCGACGTTTGCGCCATGTAACTCTTCTGTTAATTTTCCTTGTCTTATCCATTTGGCGCTCTGAAAACCAAAGGTGAAGTCAGCGTTGACATCGGCTTGACCGCCAAAGGTTCCTTCGAGAAAGAGGCCTTCGTTCACGCCTTCAATCATTTCCTCTACAGAGTAATCGCCCTCTTCAATGCCAATGTTGGTTTGTCTAATTAACGGTTCAACGCTGTAGTCCCAAGCATGAGCGTTGCCGGTTGGATTAACGCTTGCAACTGCGGCGCTTGTTCGGTCATGCATGAACGATTTTAACACTCCATTCTTAATCAGAACAGTGCGTCTGCACTCAACGCCTTCATCATCGTATGCGAAGTAACCTAGACCTTTTGGCACACGACCGTCGTCGTAAATTGTGACCAGCTTTGAGGAGACAACTTCGCCGATGCGGTTGCCGAAGCCGCCGCCAGCCATGGCAATATCCGCTTCTAATGGATGCCCTATGGCTTCATGAAGCAAAGTTGCGCACAGGGTTGGGTGTATGACCACATGAAACTTCCCCGAAGGTGGCGCCTTAGCCCTTAGAAGCCTAATCGCCTTCTCTGCAACGGTTTTTCCCAAGGAGTAGGGCGTGGTCTTGTCGAAGAGTTCTAATCCACCCGCGTGACCAAGATTTTCCGACATGGGGCAAAGCAAACTGTTGCTTTTAGCAATGACATTGACAAATAATAGCACCCGTGGAATGCTTTGGTGAATGCGGGTTCCTTCAGAGCTTAGAAAGTACTTGTCGTCTTCCATGCTAATGTATGTTGTCTTAACGTCCGCCACATGGGAGCCAGCCTCCCTAGCTCCTTTATAAGCCTCTGAAGGAATCTTCACAATGTTCTCGACAGAAAAATCTCGAAGCGGCTTCTTGATAGGAATTGACTCGTCTACGTTCGTTTTTTTTACAGGTTCCAACGTTATTTTTTGTTTTTTCAGTTTTGAAGAAGCCTGAGCCAGTTTTATAGCGTTCTTCAATGTTTGCTCCAACTGCTTGGGGTCAAGCAGGTTGGTTGAGCTGAAACCCCATGATTTGCCATCAACGAAGGCTCTGACGCCAACGCCGCTCAATAATATGTTAGAGAATTCTTCGACAACTCCGTTTTTAACCATGCAGGCTGTCATAACTCGTCTTTGGCCACGCAACTGCACCATATCCGCTTGGTCAACAATTTTTGTCTGTAAACATTTTTCTAAGATGTCAAATATGGATCTCAACTCCATAGTTAACCTTTGAAAGAAGAGTATGTGCGTGAGATAGGTAAGCTTTACTATCTTTTTCCATAGTAAGTTGACCTGCTCGTCGAGATTTTCCGAAAGGAAAATAATCTGGGTGATTAACTATTATCTTGGACGATGAGGAAATCGAGGTACACTGACTGGGGAAAATTGAATGATTTCTTGTTCCGCTACTGAGTCCATTCAAAGTCTGGCGCCCAATCATTTCTTCTTGTAAACCCGCACTATAAGAGGTATGGCTACAGCAAAGATAGAAGAGGTGGATTATCACCCTCACCGATTCAGCACTAACCGTGTAACCGAACATAACCGCAAATATTGAGCCCACTATGCCTTTATGGTGCAACAGACTGTCTTTGGCTATATTCAAATTGTATGCATACTGACCTAGCCAGCCCCATGAAGCAGAGCCTGTGTATTCAATGAACTCGTGCACTCCATAGCCAGCCAGCCCACCAGCCAAAAGCACCAGCAAAATGCTTGTAAAATAGAAGAACCGTCGCACATTGATTTTCATACCAACAACCAATATTCCATAAGTTAACGCTAACGAAGTTAATGTTCCCAAGAACAGGCCAGCAACCGTGGCTACACTGTCGGTCACCAAGGTAGCGGTCAAAAACAAAACGGTTTCTAACCCCTCACGAAAAACCGCAACAAATGCAATGGAGACCAAACCTAGAGTTGCGCCACGAGTAGTAATTGCCTCCACTCGCCGCTCAACCTCGACTCTGAGTTCCTTACGTCTAGCAGCCATCCAGTATGTCATCGAGGACAAGACAACAACCGCAATCAACGCTGCGACTCCTTCAAAAAGCGCTTTCACGGAATCTGGAAGCCGCCCATATACGAATCATATAGAGGCACCTAAACCAACACTCGCAGCTGTTGCGAAAAGAACACCCTACAAAACATAACGTGAAAGAGAACTTCTGCCTGTTCGAGCTAAATAGGTCAGGACTATGGATATTATAAGTGTGGCTTCAAAGACTTCTCGAAAGGCAATTAAATATTGAGCAAGCTTTCTATTTAATCGCAACTATGGCTTTCACAACATCGCAGGCTATGTTTCTTTCTTCTTTCACCTTGAAGCCTGCTCTTCGAAAGTTTTCCACAGTATCTCGGTCGATATTGTCCAAGCCGTATTTAGCAACTAATCCGTTGAGCTTCTCCATCAAATAACCAAGCGCCTTGTTCTTGCTCTTAACGTGCTCTAACATAAGCAGTTAGCCGTCTTTTCTGAGCACCCTGCGCAATTCGGTTGGTCCCTTAACAGGATCGGCAACAGAGCAGAAGATCCAAGAGGCGAACATAGTGTCAAAGGATTCGTCTTTTAAGGAAAGGGCTTGCACATCTTCGCGGCGTAGTTTTATGTCGCCATCATAACTTTTCAGTTTCTCTCCGGCTCTCCGCAACATTTCATTGCTGATATCAACTGCTAAAATTTGCTTGTAAGGTGTATAGTCCTTGAAATTATTTCCTGTTCCAACCCCAACCTCTAGAACGTTAGCTTTCACCTTTTAACTTTTTTTCTTATCAGTTTCTTCTCTTGTTTGTAAGACTTCGCGCAGTGTATGCAACAAAAGGTTGTTTCTTTTCCGTTAATGACTTCTCGATGACCTCCTTCGTAGACTTTGCAGCCACAGTGGGCGCAGACTTCAAGGCCTGGCTCAATGGCTATTGAGATGAGGTTAGCAAAGCGCTTGAACAGGCGTGTGCAGACCTCTCTTCCCTCAGTGGTGAGCTCAAAGACCTTCTTTTCTTTCTCGCCCACAGGCTTTATCTTATGTTTCACCAAGCCTTTTTCTTCGAGTTGTTGAAGAAACGGATAAACTAGGCTCGGACTGACTTCTTTCCCAACTCTTTTCTTAAAGTGGCCGAGGATGTCGTAGCCGTGAGCTGGCCCTTCGTAAAGAATAGTGAGTATGTAGAAACGGCTAAAATCGGACAGGAGTTCATCTATGCTTTCTTTTTTGACTTCTTTTGCCATGTTGCATCCTTCTGGCTAATATCATATAGCGCAGATAGGAATTTAAATGTTATTTTTTAAGATATATAGAAAAAAAACATTTTTCTAAAAGATGTATCTGGAAACGATACATTTATATTCCTCCCAAAAGCTAGATTATGATAGGGGAGCGGTCCTTTTTTGGGGGGGTAGAGGCCTCGTACAGTATCTCATGTTTTTTCTTCTTTCTCTCCTCTCTCCGAAAAGGCAACGCTGTGCGCGCCTCTCACCCCATATAGGCACATTTGAATACTTGAGAAGGCTGGAATAAGCGTCTTATATCCAATTACGATATATCTAATAAAGATACATTTATATCTCAGATCAGCGTCAAATACCACTTGAAGCACAGAACAAGAAGTGAAACCGAGTTGCCGAGAGATCCCGTTTGCGGCATGGTCGTAGATGCTGACAAGGCTATCAAACGTAAGATTGGAGACCTAACATACTATTTCTGCAGCGAATCATGCGCCCGAACATACGAGCAACCCGAGCAAGAACTGAAAGCTATGAGACGCCGAGTGACCATAGCACTTCTAGGCGTGTTAAGCGCCGCAGCCCTGCGCGTCATGGCTCTGCTGGGTTTAACAGTTGCAATAATGACCTTAAAGATCGTTGGCATCTCAGCCTTGGACCTCGCCTTGTTCATCGTGTCGACACCCATCGTGTGGGTGGCGGGTTGGGGCATCCATAGTGGAGCTTACAAAGCGTTGAGAAATCGGTCCATTAACATGGATGTGCTCATCACGACTGGAGTGCTTGCGGGTTGGGGTTACGGCGCTGTTAGCACGTTCTTCCCAGTTTTAGGGTCGGAGGGATATGGTTACTTAGAGATATCAATAGGAATCTTAGCCTTTGTGTTGTTAGGCAAGTTCATTGAGGAGACAATTCGAAGGAAGTCTGCTGCTGCCATTCGGAAACTGCTTGAGCTTCAGCCGACAATTGCACGAGTGATTAAGGATGGGCATGAGGTTGAGGTTTCTATAGACGACGTTCAGGTTGAAGATGTCTTTGTCGTCAAGCCTGGAGAAAAGATTCCAACAGACGGATTGGTGGTAGCAGGCTATTCGTCAGTTGATGAGAAGATAATCACTGGAGAAAGCGTGCCTGTTGAAAAAAACGTTGGCAGTGAAGTGATAGGTGCAACCATAAACAAGACAGGTTTGTTGAAGGTTAAAGCCACAAAAGTCGGCGAAGACACAGCGCTCATGCAGATTGTACACTTGGTTGAGGAGGCTCAGTCGGCTAGTGCCCCAGTTCAAAAGTTGGCAGACCGCGTTGTCGGGTATTTTGTGCCGACCGTCTTCACTGTTGCAGCCATAGCCTTTGCCTATTGGACGGTTTCCAGAGACTTTTCGTTTGCTTTTCTTGTGTTGTTAGCCATATTACTCATCGCTTGTCCATGCGCCTTGGGTATAGCCACACCGACTGCCATTTTGGCTGGTGTTGGCAAAGGAGCTGAATATGGAGTGCTGCTCAGAGGCGGCGAATACGTTGAGAACGTCCGAAAACTTAGCACAGTAGTGTTTGACAAAACTGGCACTTTGACTAAGGGTGAGCCCTCTGTCACCGACATGGTAGCATTTGAGGGCTACAAAGAGAACGAGGTGTTTGAGTTTACAGCGGTTGCAGAGAAGGGTTCAGAGCATCCATTAGCCGAAGCCGTTGTAAAGGCAGCACACAAAGCAGGCTTCATCATTCCAGACGCTGACACCTTCGAGGCTGTACCTGGACATGGCGTCAAAGCATGCCTTAGGGGCCAGACAATTCTCTTTGGAAATAGGAAACTCATGAAAGACAACAGCATCGACATTGAAAAAGTAGAGGACAAAATTACCAAGCTTGAGGAACAGGGCAAGACTGCCATGCTCCTCGCTGTTGACGGCCAAATTGCAGGAATTGTGGCGGCAATGGACACACCCAAAGACAACGCGGCTGAAGCCATAAAACAACTCAAAGGCATGGGACTCGAAGTTGCAATGCTCACAGGCGACAACGAACGAACCGCCAAGGCAATAGCCAAACAATTGGGCATCGACATTGTGATTGCAAACGTCTTGCCGTGGGAAAAGGTGAACGTCATCAAGAAGTTTCAGAGTGAAGGCAAGGTTGTTGCAATGGTGGGCGATGGAGTTAACGACGCTCCAGCCCTTGCTCAGGCTCATGTTGGCATAGCCATCGGCAGTGGAACAGACATTGCCAAAGAAACTGGCGGTATCGTGTTAATCAAGGACGACCTGCGCGATGTGGCGCGCGGAATCATGCTTAGCAAGGCTACTATGAGAAAGGTCAAGCAGAACCTGTTCTGGGCGTTCATATACAACACAATTTCAATTCCAGTTGCTGCACTTGGTTTGCTCAGTCCTATCATAGCCGCTGGGGCCATGGCTTTCAGTTCACTTTTTGTTGTCAGCAACTCGGCAACTCTCAAGCTGCTCAAACTCTGAACTAAAATTGGAGGTGACGATTGAACATGGCCAAGGATCCAATATGCGGCATGGACTTGACGAAAAAACCGCCAGGTACAAGTCGGAGCACATGGGCAAAACCTACTATTTCTGCAGCCAAATATGCAAAACAACGTTTGACAAAAACCCAACGAAATACACTGGCGAGCACAACGAGCGCATGGGACACCATTCATGCTGCTAAAGGTTCAAGAAAAACTTCAAACAAAGGTTTATGGAGTTTTTTAGGACTGCGTCTGTGCTGCTTCTAAGCTCGCTGATTGTACTGGCTTGTTTTGATTGAGTTCTTGTGGTCTCTCTACAATTTTTGCCCATTGAACGGCTTCTATGCTGATTCCTACGCTCAGTGAAACGATACCTAAAATTATTCGCATCAGCCCAAAAACCGCCACGTTCATTCTATCCGCGATTGGGAACGCTATGTCGGTTGCGCCCCATATTAAGAAGATTATGCCCACTCCTATGAAAACGCCGTTCATCAAAGCAGAAAACCTCTGCAACTTAGTCCAGCCTAACTGCATTTTCACATTCACCGTTCGCTTATGAAACTTGAGAACCCTTATCTAATTTGTTAATTCAAAATAATGACTTATCATTAACAATAGACAGCATGCATCAGAAACTTAAATTACCGTCAAGGCTTCATATCACAAAAGAAGGCGCACATAATGGGCTACAGGGAAATCTGGAAAATACTAGACGCCTTGATAATTGAATTTCGAAAAAGAGGCGAAATCATCCCACTCAACGTGATTGAAGATTTGCGCGCAGCAAAAACCATGATACTGGTTTTGAAGGCAGACCCAACCCGTGATGAAAACATTCCGTCAATCGAAATGTACCTAGGCAATGTCGAATCCTACCTGATCTTTACGGCTCACCAAAAGTTCGGCGCAGAATTCGTTGAAAACTGGATGCAGAAACTGCGCGAAGCCAGAAAAACCATTCGCACAGGAGAGGAAGAAACGCCATGGGAGCCGTCGCCGAAGTTTGTTCCCGGAGTGCCACGAGACCAGAAATGGCTTAGGGTTCAGGTCTCAGCTGAAACTCCTGAAAATGAAATCAAAAGATTGGCTGCTGAGTTCGGGTTGTCGACTAGGATGGAGACAGACGGTTATATGCTTGTTTACGGCGACGGTGGGGAACTCAAGCTATTTGTACAGAAAACTGGAGAAAAACTTCGAAGAAGAAAAGAGCTGTAAGCGCAAAATTATGCAAAACAGTTAAAACTGGTTAGGGTACATTTATTATAGAAAGTTTGTCTAGAAAAAAAATCTATGTGGTCTGTCTGAAGGACTGCCAACAAGAGAGGTGAAGGACGGCGCCTAAAACAAAATGCCCCACTTAAAGAAAATCGAACTCAAAGGCTTCAAAACATTTGGACAATCCACTTCAATCTTGTTAGAGAAAGGCTTCACAGTAATAACAGGACCAAACGGAAGTGGCAAAACAAACATAATAGACGCCGTCTTGTTCGGTCTAGGAGAACTCAGTTCTCGCAGGCTACGAGCAGAAAACTTCGCCAAACTCATTTTTCACGGTTCACCAGAGGCTGGTTTAGAGAAGGCGAAAGCCGCAAAGGTTGTTATGCAGTTCGATAACTCTGACAGTCGCCTTCCCATTGACACAACCACGGTTACGATTTCACGAGAGGTTTATCGCAACGGCCAGAGTGTCTACCGCTTGAACGGCAGGCGCATGTCTCGAGCCAACATCGTAGACACGCTGTCCATGGCGGGAATAAGCCCATCTGGGCACAATGTAGTGTTGCAGGGAACAATCACCCGCATGGCAGAAATCGCACCTGTTGAACGAAGAAAAATCTTGGATGACATGGTGGGCATAGCGCAGTATGATTACGAAAAGGCTGAGGCAGAGGAAAAACTACGTGCGGCTGAAATTCAAATTAAAACTGCCTTGGGCAGAATAGACGAGGTTCAGAAGCGAATAGACGACCTTGAAAGAGAACGCAACCAACTCCTACGCTTCAACTTCATTCAAAATGAGATTAAACGATTCGAAGCCATGAGGATCAGCCACGACATATTCGAGATTCACACAAAAATAACAGACTTTTCAACCAAAATTGAAGAAGTCACTGGCAGAGTTGAAAAACTTAGGCAGCTTCGAGATGAGCAACGCGTTCAGCGCCACCAAATTGAAAAAGAATGGAGAAAACTCAGCTCAGAAAAGGTTGAAGAAGGCGGCACAAGAGTCCTCGAGGTTCAGATCAAAATTGGCGAAGTCAAATCGAGGCTCACAGAGCTTGCCACAAAAATAGGCGCGAGCTCAGCAAGCATTGAAGGACTCAAGAAGGTAAGGGAGAACAGCCTGCAACAACTCCAAGCGATTAACAATGACATCGTCGAAAACCGCAAGAACCTGGGACAGTTCAAGCGATTGCACAATCGCTTAACGAAAGAAATCACAGCCAAACAAGCACAGCACGATGCGCTAGCAAACGAGACAACTCAACTGTGGGCGAACCTCGGTGAAAACAGCAAGCGGATACGAGAAATCGAACAGGGCTTAGACAAGCTGTATGAGAATTATATTGCGCTCAGAAGCGACTACGCTCAGAGTCAAACAACCACAAGGATGCTTTCACACAGATTTGAAGAACTCACAGCCCGAAAACAAAGATTCGTATCTAGTCTAGAAGAACTCAACAAATCTATAACAGACCTAAACGAAGTGCAAAAAGAACAAAAAACACGGCTGAAGAATCTGCAACAAACCCTCGAACATCGAATTGCTCAAAAAGAAGCCGCTCAACGCGAAATCGCTGACGCTGGCAAGATCGCTGACTCAGCCAAAGAAGCAGTTGTGGAGTTTGCCACTCAACGGGAACTAGCCGAAACTGTTGCCAGCGAAGAAATGGCGCTCAGAAGCATCGAAGAGATGGGTGAGTTAGGCGTCATCCCAAGCGTGCTTGGACGGTTCAGAAAACTCATAAAAACTGAAAGAGGTGTGGAGAACGCCGTTGAAGCGGCAGCAGCAGGGTGGCTAGACTCAATCGTGGTTAAAGACCTTGAAACCGCTTACACTTGCTCAGAAACGCTTCGACGCCTCAAATTGGGCAGAATCAAGATAATACCGCTTCGGGAATTGATGAACATAAAACCCATTCGTCAGCCCCGAATTGACGGTGTAAGCGGTGCCGCGTCTCAACTCGTTAAGTATTCCAAACAATACGAGCCCGCTGTGACCTTTGTCTTCGGAGACACTTTGATTGCTAAAGATGAGAAAGCCGCGCTCACAGCCTGCAAAGAAGGCTACAGAACTGTTACTGCCTACGGAGACCTCTATGAGGTTGGGGGCGCCATCGAATGCGGCTATTATCGAACGCCAATCGATTTCTCAGCTCTTATCCCACGAGAGACCGCAGTCAAAAGCCTTGAAGATGCGGTGCGGACATTACAGGAACACTTAGCTAGAAGAGGCACCGACATCGGAGGGTTGGAAGAGGAAATAAACAAAACTCGAGAGGAAATTGCCCGACTTACTGAAACCACAGCGACATTAGAAAACGAGGTTTCTCGACTACGCCGGAGCTCTAAGGTTACCGGTCGCAACACACGCCGCATCGAATGGAACATCCAAGTTATTCAGAACCGACTTGAAAAAGAAAAGATCCAGATTGGAGTTCAGAAGGCTCAACGCAGCGCTATACGCAAGGAAATGCAAAAACTACGAGGAGAACATGCTGGTTTACGACGCAAGGTTGACCCGTCTCATATTCAAGAGTTGGAGGTTGAACGCGGAAAACTAGGCGATGAGCTAGTTGAGTTGGGACAAAGACTGAGCGGCGTTGAAACTGCATTGGCTACGGCGCAGGCAAAACTGGACAATGTTCTCAAAACTGGATACGACAACATACAGATTCAGCTCAGAAAGGTGGAACGACAACTCGGCACACTCGAAGATGAAGTGAAGGGCGCCATACAAGAAAAGATAAACCTTGAAAATGAATTGACAAAGCTCGAAAGCACGAAAGAGGAATTGGCAACCTCGGTTTTGACTGCGAAAAAGGAATCCAAGAAGTTCACAGACAAGATAGACGATATAGATAAACAACTGCAGCGATTAGACCACGAATACGAACATGCAGACCAACTGCTCAACCAGCTTCAACTTAACCTTCAAACACTGCAGTTGCAGCTTGACCAACACAACGCAAAACTGAAGGAGTTCGGTTATGAGGAGCCATTAACAATCACACCCGAACAGTTTGAGGCAACCGAATCTTCTCTGAAGCTCATGCGTCTAGAGTTGGAGCGTTTAGGCGCCGTCAACCAGCTGGCTCTAGCACACTATGACGAGCAGATTGCACGTTACAAGGAACTATCCCTGCGCATGAACGAGCTGGAGAAAGAAAAGCGGTCTATTATCGCTTTCATGGAGGAGATTGAACGCAAGAAGCGCCAAGTGTTCATGGAAGCCTTCAGCGAAATCAACGGAAACTTCAGTAAATACTTCTTCAAGCTAACCGACGGTGGAGAAGCCTCGCTGAAACTTGAGAATCCGGATGAACCCTTTGCTGGCGGCATGGACATGGTTGTGCAGTTTCCGGGCAAACCGCCCATCTTGGTGAGTGGTGCCAGCAGTGGCGAAAGATCGGTTGCCGCCGTAGCGTTTCTATTCGCCATCCAAGACTTCATGCCCGCTGCTTTCTACCTTTTCGACGAGATTGACGCCCACTTGGATGCCTTTCACGTTGCAAAGCTTAGTGAATTACTTGTCGAGGAATCCGTGAAGTCGCAGTTCATTGTTATCACGTTGAAACCAGAAATGGCGAACAAAGCCGAGCGTGTCTACGGCGTGTACGAGCACAAGGGTGTGTCACATGTGGTGTCTCCCACCTTCAAAAAGGAGGCAGCCTAAATCGTGACTTCACCATCCTCAGCTGAGAGGAAACCTTTCTTTTTTATGCCGCCTTGGAACATTCTTTTCGAACTGCACAAGCTTGCCAGCGTTCGACCTTGGGATGTAGACATAGCCTTCTTGCTCTCAACCTTTCTTGAAGAGATGAAAAAGAGGGGTGAAATCGATTTTAGAGCCTCTGGAGTTGCCCTAGACTCTTCCTCAACAATTTATCTCATGAAATCAAAACTGTTGTTGAAACTTGAGGAACCGCCTGCACCCCAAAAGGCGCCGCCTGACTTTCTTCCCCCACCCTTGTTTCTGCCTGTCCGATACGAATTGACTTCTACAACCGTTCAAGAATTGCTGAAGGTTTTGGATGAGGTTCTGAAGGGAGAACATTTGCTCGCCTTAAGGCCACGGGCAATGCCTATTTTGCCATCCCCACCTGAGATTTTGCCACCGCTTGACTTGTACCTGATGGAAATTGAGAAGCAGATGGACAAGTTGCATCACACATTGCTTCAACACGCTAAAGAAGGAAAAATTATTCTCTTCTCAAAGGTGATTGAGGGGTTAGAAAAACTGGAAGCCATTAAAACCTTTATTGTCTTGCTCTTTCTGGCTCAGAAGGGTGATGTCTGCTTGTGGCAGGATGAAAGCTTGAATGATATATACATAACAATGTCAACCAGCCCAGCAGGTGAAAAACCAGCAGTGGGGATTGTATAAAAACATGATGCTGGAAGAGAAGGAAGACAAACGAGACTTAGCCTTGCTTGAGGCTGCCCTCTACGTAGCTGGTCGTCCACTAGACCTTAAAACCTTGGCTTCGGTGCTCAAAACGCGATCCAAGAAGAGGGTTTTGGGGCTAGCCCAGAAACTTATTGAAACATACAAGAGCAGGGACACAGCCCTCGAGATTCTTTCATTAGAAGATGAACGATACGTTTTACAGTTGAAGTCTGAATACACGCCCGATGTTCGTCGACTGGCACTGCGTCCACTCCTGTCTGTTGGTCCATTGAAAACACTCTCATACATTGCTTATCGTCAACCGGTTCCGCAGTCGCAGGTCATCGATGTGCGTGGGCAACATGTCTATGACCATCTTAAACAACTCGAAGACTCAGACTTGATAACACGGGAAAGAATGGGACGCAGCAAGGTTATACGCACCACTGAGTTCTTCGCCGACTACTTTGGTTTTAGCCACGACCTAAAAACCATGAAGCAACAGCTCAAGAACATATTCGAAAAAGAAGACTTTGCTAAACTAGAGCTTCTTAAGAGTGAAGCAACTTAACGGTCAGCGTCGTCTGATGTCGTATTTGGAGATTCTTTGTATTCGCGCGGCTCTTGACAAAAAAAGGAGTTATTAATAACAGTTCTAAGGGCAAGTTAATAACATACGAACAAAAAAGCAGCCCACCCAGCCAATGTGTATTCTGGATTCATAAATTAGTTAAATACAAACCCATTAAACATGGACTCAAGCACAAATGGAGAAACAGCCTCTTATGCAAGCAATCACAGTAACATCAGCACAACGAAAACAACTAGAAACCAAGATGAGAAAAACCTTCCAAAACGAAATGAAAAAACTCAGCCAAGACCTACAATCCGTCCTAGCCGACGATATCGTCACAGCTTTCCTCAACAGAATAAGCCTATTCCTCAAAATAGAGGCAAAAACGAGGCGGTACACCCGCACAAAACGTATTTTGAATCCATAAATCATTTATACAAAAAAACAAAATAAAAATAAAAAGGTGAATAAATCGTGCGCCGATCCAAACTCGAGATGTATATCGACATACTCAAAGTCTTGGCACGACATGGACCGCTAAAACTCACCCACATAATGTACAAGGCGAACGTTAACTGCAGCGTGTTAAAGGAATACTTGGACTTCTTGATTGCAAACAACCTGGTCGAAGAGAAAACTGTCGGCAAAAAACGCATCGTCTATGCCATAACAGAACGCGGCACAACAGTTTTGAAATACTTCAGAGAACTCAGAGCCGTACTACCCATCATCGAAGAGGCCAGAGCCACAGCTAACCCAGCCCTAAACAGACCCCTACCACCAAGCCTATACTAAGCCTTCTACCTTATTTTGTTTTCAAGCATAGTATAGAGAAGAGGAAACAATACCAACTTTTCTTCTTGGGGAAAACCTTAAATTTTGATGCGGCTGTTCAGCATGCAAGTGATAACCGTCTAGCGATTTTCTCACTTGCGTGGCACATCTATAGCAATGTAGAGTATGTTGTTACCGCGAACCAAAACGTTGCCATAGCTTGCAATCAAGGCGTCGTTCACGCGTTCTGAGGCGCCATCCAATAAAATGTTCATGTAACCATCGCAGCGCACCATTGTACCTTGATACTCCACACCGTTCTTCAGCGTTATAATCACAAAGGTGTTCAACCGCTTCGTCAGCACGTTCAAGGGCTTTCTGCTGGGCTCCATCAATGCACCGCCACTGCTACTCAATGTTATTATTCACCAAACCTTCTTACTATAAAAGTTTTATGAAAAACACACCCTCATACAAGTCAGCAGACAGTGGTCCTGTATCTCCTAGGAACATTTTATGAGGGAGACCTGATACTACACTTTTGTTTGAGGAGACTTGATGTCAAAGTCCACCGCCGTTTCCTTCTCTATTGAGACCGAGGTGACACCAGCCTACTATAAAGAATTGCTCAACTACACCTACAAAAATTATCTTCAACCCTCCTCGCAACGGTTTGCAAATGTGAAGCAAACTGTTGTAAATGGAGATTACGTCCTTGGCTTCACCTTTCTCGAACCGGAAGGAAAATGGCGCGTCAATGTCAGCATGAAGACAGGAAAGCCCATCCAAGTTACAATGACGCCAAGCCATGTAGAAGTGCCTCAGTCTGTTTTAGATAGACTTAAAGAAGACCTGATAATTGTTGTTCAATTTTTTGAAGAGTATGTTCGGCGTTCAACCCGATACTTTGCTTGGGTCGAGGGTAAAGAGGTCTTGCCTGAGAAGTCACCGTTGAGGCGTGCTAGGATAATGGAGAAAATATTTTTGGGCAACATACTCTTCCTGTTTGTGTTGTTCTTCGCTATCAGCATTGTTTTGGTCTTTGTCATCGGACTTCTGGAAACAGCAATTCTGTTTGTGGCATTTCAGTTTTTAACCGTGCTCTTCGCCAACAAAATCATCGGCAGCATGAGTGACTGGTCTATCACCGGGCAGAACCCTACTGTTCACATATTACAGTATCACTTGCCAACTCAAGAGCTAAAAGTGTTTAGACAGAAGTATACCCGGGAAAAACTGTTACAAATGAAGAAGGAAATTTACGACAAAACAATAGCCGTGGGCAAACCAATTGAATGCCAAACCGCTTGTGAAGTAATGTCTAAATATGGTTTGGAATGCTCCCCTGCAAACATGGCGACTAGAACTGTCAACGTCTATGAATTGGTGCAGAGAACAACCGAGAAATATGGATTGCCTCTTCCAAAGATTGCGCTTTCTAACACACTGGTTCCAAACGCTGCAGCCGCTGGGCCAAGCCCGAGACACGGAATCGTGCTCGTCACTACGGGATTGCTGGTTCAGCTACAGGAGGAAGAGATTCTTGCAGTTTTAGGTCACGAGCTCAGCCACCTAAACGCGTGGGATCCATTCGTCCTCTTTGGGCTCGGCTCTGGTGAATACCTTATCAGAATCTTTGTTTTGTGGCGCTACATCCAGTTTTTCGGACTTCTCTATCTCATATTGATTACTGGCGCCATTTATTTTGTAGCCAAGTTTTTTGAAGCCAGAGCCGATCTCGAATCAGCAATCAGAATAGGTAATCCAAAGGTTTTAGCTGGGGCACTGAGAAAAATCGGTTTTCGCCGACTGCAGTTTGAACGTTCTCCTTCCTATAGACTACAAGACTGGATAACTTGGGATCCGCATCCGCCAATTTATTTCCGAGTTGAGCGGCTAGAAAAATTAGACCCAACGAAAGAAGTGAAACATACATTTATCCAATCGGCGAAAGACTGTATTCGAGGATTTTTCGCCGCGCTTTAAGCTTCTCTTTGAAGTATCAGTAAACAACAAATAATGGATGCGAATAGACAATTCAAGTTGGCGCAATTCGAATGAAAATCAAAGGATTCATTGATATAAGCCTCTCAGACTGGGATGGCAGAGTGTCATCGGTCATATTCTTACCAAACTGCAACATGCGCTGTCCCTTCTGTTACAACAAAAGTCTGGTTCTGCACCCTGAAAAAATGCCAACAATCGCACAGAAACAGATTGAAGACTACCTCGAAACGAATCGAAAATGGATCGATGGTGTCGTTATCACAGGTGGCGAGCCAACCCTTCAAACGGATTTGCCTATCTTCTGCGAAAAAATGAAAAAAATGGACTTGAGGGTTAAGGTGGACACCAATGGAACCAACCCCACAATGATAAAAAGATTGACTGAGCAACAACTTATCGACTATATCGCCTTGGATGTAAAAGCCCCGTTAACCGATGAAAAATATTCGGTTGCTTGTGGAGTAAACGCCACTCCTTTTCTTGATAATATTAGAGAAACCATTCAGATATTGCTAAAAGACGCTTTGGATTATGAATTTAGGACCACCTTGGTTCCAACACTACACCAAACGGAAGACTTAGAAAAGATATGCAAAACAATAAAAGGCTGCAGAAAGTATGCACTGCAAAACTTCAAGTCCGACACTGAAACCATAAACCCGAAATATCAAAATCTGAAACCGTTCTTCAGAACGCAAATGGAGAATTTTCTTCAAACTGCAAAGAAAACCATCTCAAACACCACTATAAGAGGTCAGGCTTCGTCTTAAGTTGTTGACTTCATTTTTTCATACATTTTTTCTAATGTCCAGCGTATTGTAGATTTGAGCTCTCGAGATCTGTCTAGTCCAATGTTTTTGATGGTAAGCTCGAGGATTACATCGCCTTCTTTGATTATTTCGTAAGAGAGAATCTTGTCTGGTGGTATTTCGCCTGCACCTGCTGATTCGCGATCTTTCTCCTGCATCTTAGCCAAAACGCGTTCAACCAAGAACGCCACGAACGGCGGGATATCAACAGTAAACTGCTTTTCTTGGGCGAGAACTACACGCATAGAATCCTCATCCATGTATAGGTTAGCGAGCAATTCTCCTGTAGCTGTTTTAATCGGAATCGACTGAGCATACTCCAAAACAGGCGGTGCAGATTCCACAGCAGTAGGAGATGGCAGACTCGGCGGAGCTATTTCTTCTGGAACAGGCGTTGATACAGTTGGTTTAATGATTTCGGGCTTCTTGAAGCCCTTCTCTAGCAGGGCGGAGTTGACGAAGTCGAGTATGGCGTGAAGTTGTTCCAATTCTGTCTCCAAATCCTTGACACGTTTTTCCAGTGTTGCCCGTAGTTCAGCCATCTTTCGCATTCTGTCCTCTTCGGGTTCTCTATCTTCACCCGGCAAAGGTCTCCCTCCCTTCTCTTTATGAGTGGCGTTGCTTATCAGCGTTAAGCTAGTTCTTAACAACCAACATCATAATAAACAGGTTCCAGCTCTTGAGTATTAGTTATGTACAACTTCAATCTACTTGTCTCGTGTCCTTGGGCAGTAATTGGAAAAGCTAGACGTGAAATTGCTCACTTTTTGAGACTGCTCGGCGATGAGGAACCGATTATTGAGCGGACCATAGCACGTGGAATACTGGGTGTGAAGACACGCTTGGATTCTAGAGATTCTGTTCGAGAACTTAAAATGCTTTTCAACCAAGACCCAACTGGTTTTCAATATACTTTGAAGTGGGTGCCTATTGACTTGTGGATCAACTCTGATATAGAATCAATGAAAGCAGCAGTTATACAAGTCAAGAACAAGATTAAGCGTGGTGAACGATGGCGTATGACTGTGGAAAAACGTCGCTATATTTTACATCATAAGATCGACATAATTGGGGCGTTGGCTGAACTCATTGACGAAAAAGTAGACCTTACAAATCCAGACAAAATTGTCCGCATCGACATCATAGGAAGGTATGCAGGCGTATCTGTCCTGTCACAACACGAAGTCTTTTCTACAACAAAAATGCCGTATTAAAGCGAGTCTTTGAATTAAACTTTGGCTGTCACGACATCTTGAGCTGACTTGAACTTAACGCCTAATCTCTTGTGCAAAAAGTTCTCAAATTCCTTGAACACTTTGCTTTCGGTCGAATTTAATTTTACACATAGAGGTTTGCTTGAATGCAAATCGCTTAGATCATAGACTGCAGTGTTTCTTGCGAGGTTCGGATCGTCTGCAACCGTTTTTATTAATGCTTCTGGTGGAGGGCCCGAGAAGAGCCAAGCAGTGTATGCGACATTGACCACCCGGTAAGAGATGCCCTCTCGGATAGCGCATTTGGAAGCCTTTGCTATTTTCTTAAATGTAGATGGATGAATGGTTCGTGTCCACAAGAAATTGTGATACTGGTTGTTTATGTGCACCCAATCTTCATGCTTCGAGGTTTTCCAACCCCTCGATTGACACTCGTCTTTAAAACATCGAATCAACTCCCACACTCTAGGAACTGCCAATTCGTCATCACTGTAACAATTATCTAGAAGAAACTTCCAGTCGAAAAATTTAAACTTATTTGACACAAGTAGCGCAATTTTTCCGTTTTAAGAAATAATTTTTGAAAGAATGTTGAAAAATAGGAATAATAATCGGCAGTTTTACGAAAACTCGAATATAGAAATTTTACGAAAAATTTGCCAATTTTCTACATTTTTCCGACAAAAAGTAATAAATCAATGTGGCAACAAAATCAAAATCAACTCTAGGGCTTGGTGGCATGAGATTAAAAGGTCAAGAGGCAACCTTAGACGATTTAGATTGGCAGATTCTGAGGCTGCTTCAAGAAAATGCTAAGCAGACCTATACTGAAATCGGTAACAAGCTTAACGTAGCCCACTCGACCGTTTATGACAGAATCCAAAAAATGGAAGAATACGGCTTTATAAAAAAATACGAAGCGATTGTCGATTCGGAAAAAATGCGAATATCGCAGATAACAGCACAAATGACCATAAGAACAGATCCGAAGGAAACTGAAAGCATAGCGAAAAAACTGACGAAGTTTAGTCAAGTGCTTGAGGTTTCAACGTCATTTTCTGAGGAACTCGTCATAATAGCCAAGGTGGTCGCACAAGACCAAGCGGAACTGCACTCTTTCATAGCCAAGTCGATTGCTCCTCTTCCAGGTGTGTTAAGAATCCGAACGGCTATCGTAACCAAAAAGTATAAGGAAGAACGTTTCAGTCTTGCCTCAAGAGAAAACTATTCGAAAAAAAAGGAATAACTTATAAAAGAGTTGCAGCGTATTTTGCGTCTGTAAATCGAGGGGACTTGTATACGGTGGTCTCATATTCTAGAGTGTTAAGAACCGTGCTGCGGGAGGAAGCCTTCTACTTCTTTACATCCATCGGCAACTACACAGGTCAAAGCGCTGCTTCCTTGGAAGAGTTTCTCCAGAAGATAAAGGACGTAGACATTAAGTCTTTGGAGTTTCACCTTTTCCGTGAAGACTTTGAAAAATGGATAGCTCTAACATTAGGCGACAACATTCTAGCAGAAGAAATCAAGATCTTGAGAGCCCAAAAAGTTGTTGGAAACGCACTGCGTGACCGTCTTTACTTCATTGTTTCAAGGCGACTGAAGGATTTGAAGAGCGTCTCGGCTCCTAAATAACGGGTTCGGTGGGCTGTTCTGCGACCTTCTTGAGTTGACTCTGATACATCTCGATGATTTCTTTGACGGTGGTGGCGTCTTCCGCCGATTTGTCCAGTCTGTAGTTTCCAGTGAACCGTGGAAATCTGATGGCTAGTCCGCTCCCTTTCCGAATAACATCCATTGCAGCAGTGTGAATTGGGCTGAGAGTGATTTCGGCACCGATCACGTCGATAACCATCTTGGGTTCGAACCAAAGATCGGATTCAAGAGTTGAGTTCAGTCTTGGGCTCTTGTGCGGCAGCCGGTGCTTCTCAAGCATCTTTGGAAGCTTCGCCAAGTCCTCGTCGGTAAAGCCTGTTCCACACTTTGTGACGGTTTCGAATTCGTCTTCTTCAGGGTCATATGCCGCTAAAAGTAGGGCTCCGTATGTTCCTGCTCGTTTGCCTCTTCCATGAAACGCGCCAACGATGGCTAGGTCGACGGTGTCGGTCATTTCACTCTTGTAGTCGCGTTTGTATTTTATCCAGAGCCAGCCTCTTGCGCCTGCTTGATAAACAGCGTCTTCGTTTATGGATTTGCACATTACGCCCTCGCAGCCGTTTTCCACAGCCTTCTCAAAGAATTTCTCAAGTTCGTCTGCGCTTTCCGTGATTAAATATTCTGCTATTTTGACCCTGTCGCTTTGTGTGATACTTTTTTCAAGGGTTTTGTGTCTAATTGGATAAGGCTTCAAGGTTAGGTCTCTTCCATCAACAAGAAGTGCATCGAAAGCGAACAGTGAAACAGGGTATTCTTGCATGGCCTGTTTAATGCCGTATTTGCGTCGACGGTGCATGAGTTCTTGGAATGGTCGCATTTCGCCAGTGTCTGGGTCTATGGCCACGATTTCAGCTTCAATTATTGCCGGTTTTTGCTTCACATACCTTTTCACTAATTCCACAGCGTCGGGGTATTGGTTGGTGATGTTTTCAAGTCGACGCGAAAACAGTATAACTTTATCGTCTTCCTTGTGGGCTTGCACTCGTTCGCCGTCGTATTTGAACTCTGCTATGCACTTGCCGCCTAGTTTTTCAAGAATTTCCTGCGGTGACCCGAGTCTTTCTGCCAGCATAGGGCGTATGGGCTCTCCTATTGAGACGCCAAATCTTCTTATGCCCTCAATTCCTTCTTCAGCTACGGTTTTGGCTACTCTGCCTAGGTCGGATGAGATGTTGTAAGCACGCTCTATTTCCCCTCGTGCTTCTTTCCCGCCCCCATACGCGATTGCCAATGCATCCAGTACGGTCATGTCAGCTATTCCTAGCCGCAGCTCACCAGTGACCGTTCTAACAAGGTACTTTGCCTCTTTTGGGGCGGCGTCTGAGAGAAGCCCAGCGAGCAGGTTTATCTTCTGTTCCATTGAGCCTGGGCCTGTTGACTTTGCCATCTTGTCTAATGTGTCGTAAACTCTTTCAACCGTTAATGGTTCGTGGAAGAATGTTACCTGAGCCTTTTTTTCCAGGAATTTTTGTGTTGTTATGCCTAGGTCGCCTGTTTTCTTCATGTCTTCTTCGATTTCTTTTTCGCTCCGTCCCGTTACCCGTGCTATGGCACGTATGGCTAGCTTTTCAGCCACGCCGATTTCAATACCAACAAAGTCTGGGTATAACTTGCCCTGTGTTAGGTAGGCAACCTTGTCGATTACGGGTTTGGGTGTTTTCCTGAGGAACTCCACTAAGTAGTCGGTCATCTCTAATCGTTTAGTTGTGGATTCAATCTTTTCGTAGGCGTCCGCCATGAGCGCATACTTCATGATGTGACACACTTCTAATCATATTAACAAAAACCCAAGTTAAATATTAAACCTAAATGCCAAAAAGAAGCCGAAAATCAACTGCACTCTATAGTTCATCAGTCAAGTCAGTTAGGATTATTTAGGTTATTAGACTTATGTTAGACGCTAACACGCTGTTTTTCTCTCAGCCGCTTTATAACCTCTCGTTTGCGCGCGAAGAATTGTCGAAGCGATTCTGGTAGACGAGACTCAAGAAACTCACACTTTTGAGCAGACAAGTCTTCGATGGGACAATTTTCCTTATCGGGGCATTCGCTGCATATCTTTTCGATGTATATCCATGAGGGTCTGTCCATAATTTTAATTGTCTCAGCCGCACTTTTTATGTTTACTTTCTCTTTGCGATGGCGAAAAGGCGCATGAAGAAGGTGTATAGGGCGGCATTTGTTGTGTTTCCAAGAGTAGAAGAGTTGGATCTGGTTGGAGCATGGCAAGCGTTAGGCACGACGCAACACCTATCGGCTGAAACCCATTTTCTAACTCAAACAGTCGGGTTAACGTCTGGAATGATAAAATGCGCCCACGGCTTAACAATAAAGGCAGATCAGCAGCTAGGCGATTTGTCACAGTATGATGTGGTCGTTGTGCCAGGCGGACCGGGTATTCGTGACGTTATGAATGACCGACGGCTGTTACGAGAAGTAGAGAAAGCGTGAGAGGCTGGAAAAATGGTTTGTTCCGTATGCACTGGCGCCTTCGTGCTTGCTGAAGCTGGAATACTGAAGGGAAAGAGAGCCACAACGTTTCACATGGAGTTGGACAAACTATCAAAATATGATGTCGTTCCAGTTAAAGAAAGAGTTGTGGTTGAAGGCAACGTTATAACAGGAGCTGGGGTCTCAGCTTCTATAGATGTTGGACTGAAAATTATTGAAACTGTGCTTGGAAAGGATACAGCAATAAAAGTGGCGGGAAGGATAGAATACAGAATTTAATATTTGTCGAAATGAATGATTTTGTCGATTTCGCGTAGATTGCGAGGACTCGCCTTCTCGTCAGGGTATCCAATTGGAACCATAGCAATTATTCGCAAGTGCGGTGGCACATTCAAAACATCTCTTACATGTCTTTCAGAGCTCTGATTACGTGGATAATAAACGGCCACCCAACATGCACCCAAACCAAGAACGTGACAAGCTAGCAAAAGATTTTCCGTTGCACATGGCGTCGACCGCAAAGTAGCTTGGAGATATCTTTTCATTTCCTAACACCACGATGCAGACTGGAACGTCCTTAACAAAGTAGCTCCAAGGGTGGGTTTTTGCCAATTGTTCTTTGGTATGTTTGTCTTTAACTATTATGATTTCCCAAGGCTGGATGTTATCGGCGGAAGGAGCATAACGCGCAGCGTCAATCAACGAATTAATCAAATTATCTGGGACAGGAATTGGTTTGAAACGCCTTATGCTTCTCCTTGACTTAATAGCCTCTAATAGCTCCAAGTAGAAACCTCACAAATAAAAGAGAAATACTCCATAAAAACTTTAATGAAAGACTATTGCATACTGACCTCAAAGAGAGAACGCAACAAATAACCACAGCAACAGTCTCTGCAAATAGGGCTGGGTTGCTTCGGAGTTTCTCTTTTGTCTGTTCAAGTGCGTCTTGATTCAAAGTCGAAATCTCTTCTGTTGCGTGTGGCTCTCCTGACCACTCTTTGAAACTCCTTTGTGGCAAGTCTCATGGTGCGTGGTTCTTGGGACCTGACTGGTATCTTCTTTTCCTAAGAGGATAAGAAAGTTGCCAAATCCCTGTCGCCTGCTGATTTGCTTTCTATTTTGTTTAGGGCTTCGGCGACTTTTACTAGGGCTTCTACTTGGCGGGTTAGGGAGCGCATCCAGTGCAGTTTCGTGTCTGGGTCGACTCTCTTTGAGCGTATCTGGTGGACAGCGTATTATATGCCTTTTTTAAGGTTAGCCGTAGCCGTCAACAACAATTCGTCAGAACTCAACTTCTAGCACAGCATGTTTTCAAACGGAGTGAACTATCAGCCATACCATAGAAAGGTTTTATGAGGCACTTCTTTTGTCATATTGACATGAAGGTTGGTAGGTTAGAGTATGGATTTCATGGATGTCATACGACAGAGGCGAAGCATAAGACGTTATAAGCCTGATCCTGTTCCCGACGAAGTGCTCAATCAAGTGCTGGAAGCGGCTAGACTTGCACCATCCGGCGGCAACCGTCAACCTTGGCATTTCATAGTGATCAAAGACTCTGAGACAAAGGGGGAACTTGGGATAGCAGAATGGGCTGCTGCAGCGCCCATCGTGGTAGTTGGTTGCGTAGACCCCGAAGATCCAATTGCGTCAAGAACCTATATGATCGACTTTTCAATAGCCTTTGAGCACATCGTTCTAGCAGCCGCAAATTTTGGCCTAGGAACATGCTGGCAATTAGGCTGGAGCGCCAAGCCCGGCGCGGAAGAAGCCATGAAAGGGGTTTTGGGGGTTCCTTAGCATATGAAGATTGTTGCTGTCACGCCGCTGGGCTATCCCGCTGACCCGCCCTGACCCAAGGATACAAAAGCCCTCTCAGAGATTGTTCACTACGAAAAGTTCTAACAACTAAGATCTAGGACTTTGGACCTCGCGCAAGCATGTCAATCTACTTTCCTCTCTCAGAAAGCTGGCGAAAGAAGATATACCGACAGCACGACCAGTCAACACGGGTTCTCGCACTACTCAGAGATTACTACGATGCCTCCAACGATTCTGCATAAGAATACAAAACTATAGAAAAACATATTCTTTAAACATTCCTGTTTGCGTTAAATCGTCTTTTAAGTTCATTCTAGAAGCACTTTCATGAAATAGCCCGCAATTAGACCGATATTTTGAACCTATCGCGGGCTACTAAACTCTGTACCCAAAACACAAACTACTGCAAGGTTAAGAGGAATATTTCTTTTCTTCGACTGTGTCTCGGGCAACTGTTATCAGAGGTTGTTCCCGTTTATCGAAACCACCCTATTCTTTCTATCCAGATTGTACAACCTCCAGAACCTCTCTGGAACCTGCACAATCATCTTCCCACTCAGGATTTCATCCTCACCTGAGCTTTCTCGAACCTAGAGACTGCCGTGTATTCTCACGTCATTTGTCATAGGTAAAAAATCCAAAGCTCTCCTTTTTCTCTGTTCCAAAGCGTGGTGTTATAAGCCTACTGCAGCCATACGATTCCTGGTGGTTGCCCGTGAAAACCCACACTGCCCCGAGTCTTCTAACAGCTCTGGCGTGCACCCTCTCTATCATATCGATTATCACTCCTTTCCTTCAAGCCGAATGGGCAGGACTAAAAATTCCAGAGGCGTCTCTTGGACCTGAAAACTTCTGGTCCTTCCGACACACCATGGAATACTCCTATCTCGGCCTCGGTTCTTTTTCCAAGGAATGGTGGTTTGTCGATTTCTGGTCGCAGGCAGGCTACAACTCCGTCTTTAAGCAGCCATTCGCCCAATGGGCTGGACCCGTCTTCGCCACAATGTTCCTAACCCAAATCCTCACAGTCCTGTTCGGATCATTGTCAATAATCAAACCAAAGCCCCTCATACTCCTGCTCTCAACAATCCTGAGTGCAGCAACGATCTTCTCCATGTCGTTCATCAACCAAGCACTATCAAATTCCTACATGAAAAACCTCCAAGTAGGTTACGTTCTCGCAGTCGCCTCCACCGCACTCTTCCTAACCGTCTCCGTCTGGAAAATCACATCACGTCAACAACGGACTTCACCCACATCCTAGCCTATCACATCCACATCATGAGAAAGAAAAGATAACTTAAAACCCACATCAGAGGTCGCGTTTGGCAACATTGAAGGTGGCTTTTGGCAACATTGAAAGTGTGCTAAACCAGACTCAAACCCAACCCAGAACATAAACAAATCCAAAAACAAACCATAAAACACAAACAGAACCTCAGCTCTCAAACACAAAAAAATTTTTCACAAACCCATACTAATAGTAGACTCGCTCCTAACTTCTAACAAACCCCCTAAACCAACAAAATAAAATAAAAGAAGAGAATGTTAGATGTTGATTTCAAACATTAGTCTTTCAACCAGTTCTTTGTATCGGTTTCTTATCGTAACCTCGGTCACCTGAGCGATTTCAGCGATTTCTCTCTGAGTCTTCCTTTCACCCGTCAAAACTGAAGCGATGTAGCTAGCTGCAGCAGCAATGCCTGTTGGTCCTCTGCCCGAAGTGAGCTTCAGGTCGCGTGCGGTTAACAGAATCTTTTGGGCGATTTCCTCAACCTTCCCCTGCATGGTCAACTGATTAGAAAACTTTGTTACATATTGACTGGGTTTTAACGGCGGAATAAAATAGTCCAATTCTTTGACGAGAAAGCGATAACTGCGCCCAACTTCCTTCTTGTTGATGCTAGAGGCTTGAGCTATCTCCTCCAAAGTACGAGCGAGTCCACATTGGCGACAAGCAACATAAATGGCAGCGGAAGTAACCCCTTGAATCGACCTTCCACGAATCAAATGCTCCTTCACAGCCTTTCGATAAATAACCGACGCTGTTTCCAAAATGTTCTTTGGCAAATTCAATGAGTTGGCGATTTTGGTGATCTCGGAAAGGGCAAATGCGAGATTGCGCTCTGTTGCGTCCGAAACTCTGATGCGTCGCTGCCACTTTCTCAACCTATAAATCTGAGCTTTCTGACCTGGCGACAGCCTCTTTCCATATATGTCGCGGTCGTGCCAATCAATCATGGTTGACAGCCCTTTATCATGGATAGTGTAGGTTAATGGGGCACCAACCCGTGCTCTCTTAGCCCTTTGTTCGTCGTCAAAAGCTCGCCACTCCGGTCCTCTATCGGCCAGTTTGGCAGCGATAACAAATCCACAGTTCATGCAGACAATTTCCGCTGCGTCATAGTCGCGCATGAGTCGGTCGCTTCCGCATTCAGGACACTGTTGAATTTTTGTTGCGGTTGTCGGAACGCCTTCCGCGTCTAAACTCATCTTTTTCTCTTCTCCCTTCTCGGTTTAGATGAGGGGGCAGCGTACAACGCGCCCTCAATGAAGCGATTTGGTTCTTCCACGATGGGTCGCACTGCAGCGTAGGGGGAAGAGACTGGACCAAAGATATCGAAAATTGAACCAATTTGTCTGAGGTTTTCGTCTACAACTTGATCTCCGATGCGTGGAAGACTCTCCGCCTTCAAGATCAGGTTCCCGCTAGAGCTCATGTGGAGCACACAGCCGATTCTCTGCAAAACTTCCGTTTTCCCCTCCCCATAAAAGTGCCAGAGTTTTCAAACGGAGCGCATTATTTAAACCTTTCTCAAATTAATGATTTCAACTCCATATTTGTCTATGGTCTAAGCAGTAAATACGCCTATGGATCAAATTCTATAAGAAAAAGAACACGATCCCCATTACTACAAATACGATTCCTGCAATTTTCGTCATTAGTTTTCTATCAACTTTGTTTGAGATGAATCTGCCCAAATAGATTGTCATGATAGATAGCAAAGTCAACGCCGTCATAGTTCCAATCAGAACCATCAAGGCGTTGTATTGAGTTGCAAATAGTCCAGAAGCAATTTGCGTCTTGTCGCCCCATTCCATTATGAAAATCAGTACAAACCCGGAGAAAAATGGGTTTTTGAAGTAAAATTTACGCTCATTCTTTGTTTCATCACCTTTCCTTAGCATCAACACGCCGAAAATTATGAAAATTGTTCCTGAGAATATTTTCACCCATCTTATTGGGACAATGTTTATGATCCATGACCCTGTTAAAACTGCAACTCCATCTACTATCAAGAAGGCAAGCATAGTGCCAAATAGTAAGTGCGAGTGTTTCCTTGTTTTCGAGGACAAAAGAAAAACAGATAACTGAGTTTTGTCACCCAGTTCCGCTAAACCCGTTGCAATCAGCGGGACTAATATGTCTGCTACCATGTTTAGGCTTCTTTAGGCGTCAAAATAGCGTTTACAAGTCCGTCTTGACCTGGGCGCGATGTCACGCGGGCTGTTCCGAGTGGTGTTTCAATAATCGTGCCCTTGTTGATAACGCCTCGGCGATCATAATCCACATTGGCTGGGTTGCGAACAACACGTACAATTTCAACTTTCTGGGTTTTTCCTGTGGAGGAATCGGAGACATTGGCTTGGTTTGTGCTTCGCAAACGCCTTTTGATGTTTCCTCCGCGTCTGCGATCTGTTTTCTTTTTTGGTTCACTTAAGATTGTTTCTGTTGGGAAAGAGCCCCTCTCATATCGGCGCTTCATTCTGTGTGCTCGTTTTCTTCCGCCTGAAGACTTCCTTTTGTGTAAGTCGCCGTGCCAAACCGACAATACTGAGATGCCTCTCGTTAACTTGTGGCGACTATCAACATAAATACTGTGGTTTATTAAACTTCTCTTTTAAAGTCATTGATGTCAAGTAAAAAATTAGTATGGATTATTGGATTCTGCCATAATAAGTGAGTATGTCGTCTCTTGGAACTATTTTTCCGCAACTGAAGCATCGGCGTTCTTCGTCTTCGCTGATGACCAGTTTGTTTTCAAAGACTGGATGATAGTTTGTGGCTCCGCATTCGCATTGAATCTTCAAGAATCGAACTGGCATGTGTGTGTTTTTTCGTTTGCCTTTTTCTAAGCCTTCTTCAAACCCTTTTTCATATCCCTTTCTGTAGCCTTCGTTGTATCCGTCTCTGTAAGCTATGCGTCGTGTTTCGTCTGCTTCGCTTGCCAAGGGTAAGGTGGCCTCCTTTCTCCCTCTAGTATAGAGTTTGACACACGGTTAATTAGGCGTTATTGAAATAACTTCTATATTTTTCTAACAGAAGTATTCCCAGAGAAGATATGTTTACAAACGTAAACGTTTGAGGCTTAGTTTATTTGCTGAGAAATTTTTTGTGTTTGAGGTTGGCGTTGCCTGTTTGTGTTTTGGTGGCTTTTTTGTTTTTGTATGGTGTTGTGGGTTGTATTTGTCTCTGGTTTGGCGCACTTTCTATGTTGTTAAAAGTGACCTTCGATGTTGCCAAAAAGTGACGTTTAATTTCAGAAGAAGAAGGGGACAATTAGCTTATGCCTTCTTCTTTCATGTCGGTTTTTTAGGTGTCAGCCTAGCTCTTTGATTAAGTTGTCGAGATCTACGCCAGAGCCTTTGGCTATCTGTTTTCGGGGCTTCTTTGAGCTCTTTTTTTCTCTTCCTACACATCGCCCAAAAACTCCTCCGAGACGACGAATACGAAGACGCTGTCTCCAGAGCATACTACGCCATGTACCACGCTGCCAAAGCCGCATTAGCCACAGTAAACGTTTTCCCCAAAACCCACGAAGGAGTAGTCTCAGAATTCGGAAAAAAACTCGTGTTAACAGGAACCTTCCCAAAAGAACTCGGCAAAAACCTAGACGACACAAAGGCTGCAAGAGAAACCTACGAATACAGCGTCACGGCAACGACGGACAAAACCGAAGCAGAAACAATACTGCTCAACGCCCAAAAATTCGTAAAGGCTATAAAGAAACACTTAAAAGAAGAATGAAACGCCACCCGTCAAGGATATAGCACGAAATTTTCAAAATTAGTAGAACCCTTTTCTGGTTTTTATTCCCAACCGTCCATTCTTCACCTAACGTGGTGCGAGAATAAACCGCAGAAACAACCCAACGATGTCGCCGAACAAAAGCGCGATAATCAAGCCTGCGGTGATGAAGATTAGAAGGGGCAAGCCAGGTGTGACCCAGACACCGTTTTGAATCTTTCCCTCATGTCCAGCGGAAAGTATTCTCGCCAAGATTGTTTCTTGCGTTTCATCTTTGGGAAAGACAAGCAGCCGTCTCTCATCCTCCCCCGTCTCCTTTGCCGCAATGTCCTCAAGCGGATACACATGTGCACTCTTCTCCAGCGTAGCAAGCTCAACCTTGTAGCCCGTCATTAAAACCAAGATTTTCCGCCAAACCGACTCATTCTCGAAACCCGCAAACAGCTTCGCACTCGTTCGAAGCTTCCAAACAGAATTGCGTAAGACAGCGTAGACAACGGTGAGCGCAGCCAACAACACCGCGTTGCTGAAGACAGTGATAGGCAACAAGGGCGACACAATCGAACTATTAAATTGAAAAAGCGAATCTGGGTAGGTAGGCAGGGCCAAAGCCAGACACATAAGCGCCTTAGCATCGGCTCCACCGAAGGCTCCAGCATAAAACAGGACAGTGGCTAAGACAAACGTTATTGTAAACGAGAGAACATAAGAGAAGATGAATTCTTGAGCAAAAAACACATACTGAATCGTGGTCAACGCAAACGCCAAGGGCGCAAGAACAACCCAAACCTTATTGCTGACCTCACGCTTTTTCCAGTCACTCCAAGAAGCAAAAAACAAGAAAGATAAGCTCAGCAGAACACGTGCACCATCTAAGACTTCATTCAACCCAAATTCGCACTCTGACACAGTTCATGAACAATAGGTATAAGAGAGAAACGATTAAAGAATTCTGCAAGAATGCGAAGGAAACACTGACGAACCCTTGTTAAGCCTGAGCCACGAGCTATGGTGCTATCTTGTCGAATGGAAGCGTCTGACCAGCCTCTGTGACGAACTTGAAGTAGTAATGCGTTCCCGAAGACCATGTTTGAGTCATGGTAATTTTGATGGTGCCTCCGTTTGCACTGACAATCTTGGTTGTCGGATCATACGTCACACCAGAAGCCAATTCTTGAAGATTACCAGACGAAATGCCGAAATACACCTTAGAGATCTTGGCATTAGCTGAACCAGAATTAATCAGAGTCACCTCGATTTTCAGAGTACCACTATCATCGTAGAATCGCGTGTTCACTTCCCCCAGAATGGCACCAGCCTGCCCTGTCTGACTTGTCGTGAACGTCATAACCCAAGCGTAGGTGACGATGACAGCTGCAACAGCAATGACAATCAACAGAAGCGTTGCGAGAATCGGCGAGATTCCTTTCTTAGACCTTAATACTCTTTTCAAAGGCGAATACACCTCTACTGCCAAAACCTTCTGATTGCATGATATTTAACAAGTGTGAAATACAAATCTGAATTAAAAATAACTGCACGTTTAAATCCACAGATCTTTCTATATCTACTGGTTCTCCATGACAAAAACATCCCATGAATACCCTCGCTACGTTACCCCAGACCTCCAACCCTTCGACCCAGTTGAATTAGTCAAACAAACCGAGAACATCGTCACTCGAAACGGACCCAACGGGCAGGAGCGCAAATACGAGGCTTTCTATGTCGTAGGAGTTTACGGCGGCATCTCGACGGGCTACTGCATCGGCTGTTGCTTTCGCTGCATCTTCTGCTGGGTTAGCTGGGGACGAGACTACCCAGAGAGGTTTGGTCAATTCTATTCACCCGAAGAAGTGTTTAACCGACTGAGCGAAGCCGCCCGAAAGCGCAGGGTGAACAAGCTACGCATATCAGGGGCAGAACCCACACTTGGTAAGAACCATCTTTTACGCTTGTTAGAATTGGTTGAGCAGTCTGAGTTTCCATTGTTCATCTTAGAAACCAACGGCATCCTCTTCGGTGTTGACAGAGACTACGTGAGCAAGGTTTCAAGGTTCACGAAGCCACACGTCAGGGTCTCGTTAAAGGCGGGAACACCCGAAGACTTCACCAAGAAGACAGGAGCAAAGCCCGAAGCGTTTGAAATACCCTTCCAAGCCATACGAAACCTACTCGACTACAAGGTGAGTTTCCATATTGCAGCCATGAGCGCTGACCCACGCACAATGACACAGAAAGAACGATACAACCTAATGGAAAAACTAGACGAAATCGACCCAAATCTACTCAAGAGTCTAGAGGAAGAAGTTGTAGACGACTACGACACAGCTTTGGTTAGGCTTAAACTTGCAGGCTGGAAGATCGAGTGGCCTCTAAAGGCAGTCTACGCTCCAATAAGAGAAATGATAAAAAAGGACTAAGTGAAACATGGGTTGGGCTTTCAAGCGCCTATTTTACAGGCTTTTCAGGTTTAGGTTTAGCTTTAGCTTCCTCAGCAACTGCAAAAACAAACGGCGCTGTGGGCGTTCTGACATCCAACTTTACGTCCAAGAGTCGTTCAAGAAAACCGCACAACACCTCGGCGTTGTTGATAAACGGTGCCTTAACGATGAAGTATTTGTCTCTGGGGTAGAAGTCGCCGAAGCCTTGAACCCTTAGCCGTTTGAATACCTCGTCCCATTTTTCGCGGTTGGTTGTTTCGAGGTTTAGTGTTGCTTCCATAGAAATCCTCGCTGCCTCACCCATTTTGTGTCCTACCTCGCGCCACTTGCTTTGAGGAATATATTGGAGCATGGTGTTGACGAATTCCACGTTGACGAAGGCTACTCGGCTGACGCCGACGTAGTATTCGCCAGGGTATCTCCAATCGTATATGCTCATGCTGCGGTATATGTCTAACATCTTTGAGATGAGCGGCTTGATCCCTGGTTCCCTTCCTTCTTTGATTAAGGAGTCGATGTACTTGCGTTCTTCATCGTCTAATATTATTGTGGTTCTCTTAACAGCCTCTTTAGATTCCTTAGGTGTGGTCATTTCCATGCCCATTCCTTTACATAGCATGTATACATTATGGCATACTTTATATGTCTTGTGTTTCTCCGACAAACACTTATTAGCTCCAGCCAGAAAATAATTGTTGCCGATGATGAGACCGACATCGCTGAAAACAGATGACGCTCATTTTCCCTGGGGTATCGGAGGCATATACATATTGTTTCATAGTCATCTTTATCTTTCTGCATTTTTCTTTTCCTGAAGGTAATTATCAGGAAAGATTTCCTTTGCTTTTTCAAGATCTAATTTTTTTGAAGCCCAAACATTGCGCATCACAAGCAATACCATTTTTTCATGTTCATCATTGACATTCTTGTAGCTATACACTAGAACCATAAAGAAGAACAGGAAGGCCAGAATGACAAAGATGTCCCACAACAAGCGTTTGGGGGCATCCCACAATAAAGGATCAGAGCTAAGCCAGCAAACTCTAAGCAATAAGCCAATAAGAGAACCGAGAAGCAGCGCCACCAATGTTGATCCGAGCGTGTGTAGCAATCCCAACGTCTTTGTGTGTAAGTCAAGATATAGGGGTTTTCTACTAAATGGAAAATGTAATCGAGAATGGCTGTTTCCTTGTGAATGTCTCTTTCTATGAACACATATTTTTCTCCGTTTCTGGTGAACACATATTTTTCTCGCAAGTACTTTCTTGCATCAATGAGCTTGTTCTCTCTTAGCCAACCATTGAAGAACCACCACCAGAGCTGAGAAGTTAGAAAGCCGATTGCACTTCCTTGTAAAAGTGTGAAAAATGCTAGAAACACAGAAACTAAACCCACGCCATTCACAGTTACGTTTTGAAGAAATGTTAGCAGATTCGGAAGTAGAATCAGAAAAGCCATTAAGATAAAAGTGAATCCAGACAAGGCAAAACGCATTTCAAAAAAGTTCTTTCAGACATGATTCCTAATTACACTTTGCTAGTATATTATTTCTGTGTCTTCATTTCTTGTAGGGCTCCTTTACCCTCCGTGTTTGGCCTAGGACTCAACAGGCATTGAAGACGAACCTTCAAACTGACACGTGGAAAGCTCGCAAAAAATGCAAAACCCTTCTATTTATAATCTCGGATGGCTTTAAGTGCCCAAAATGCGGGGTATCGGAGGCGCAATCGAGACGTAAATCACACGATTTTCCGCTTTTGGAGCTCATCCTTGAGCAGTTGAAAGCCGCTTTCTAACTCATTCCTATATTTAGGATTGTGTAAAACAGAAGCGGGATGATACATTGGAACCACAGCTACATCTAGATTGAGAAATTTCACGTCGTAAACTCTTCCTCGGAATCTCGTGATGCTCTCAACTTTTTCGAAACCTGCCTTTGAAAGAATGTAGGCGGTTGAGTGCCGCCCTAAAGTTGCGATGATTTTAGGCTGAATCAAACTTATTTGACGATTCAGATATAGCGAGGTGCATGTTGCTATCTCTAGGGGTCGAGGGTTACGGGTTTTCTGGCGGTCTACACTTGACTACGTTTGTTATGAACACACTTTCTCTTGGCAACCCAATCTTCTCAAAAAGCGAGTCTAAAACCTTGCCAGCAGCACCAACAAACGGCAAACCCTTAGCGTCTTCCCAATAGCCCGGAGCCTCACCCACAAACACAACCGAAGCCTTAACGCTGCCATCGCCGGGAACAGCCTTCCGCCGTCCTTGCCAAAGCGGGCACTTGACACAAACCCTAACTTCGCTGGCGATTTTTTCAATCAACTCAGCCTTTGACAAGGATAACTCCTTTTATATTTCTAAATGGTTTCTTCGATTTTCTTTTTTGGGTCTCTGTCGGAGCAAAGGGAAATGCGACTATTTTTTGGCGGGTTGGTAGAGTCCAAAAAGGTTTCCGTCAGGGTCAGCAAAAGTAGCCATAGTGCTTCCGTTCTCCTTTGACCTTGGAACAACGACTTTTCCTCCCAGCTTCACAACCTTTTCCAACGTTTTATCAATGTCGTCCACAAGGATGTAGACAAGGACTCCCAACGCCCTTCCTTCTGGAAATCGCCACATCCCGCCAGCAGGCTTTTTTCCTGTGTCAATGAGCCAATAAGCGTAGTCCCTGTTCTCTTCGCCACTTATCTTCCAATCGAAGAGGCTTCCGTAAAAATTCTTAGCCTTCTCCAAATCCCTAACCCGAATCTCAACCCAATTGAATCTATTTGTCACTTCAACCTCTCCTTTACAAGAAAAAAATCCTTCATAGTCGACGTTTAAGCCTTGCCACTGCAGATGTTTACTTGTTTCTTTTAGATTTCGTCTGCTTTCCGTAGTCACACACTCCAATTATAAGACACTCTGAGCATTTTGGTTTATGTGCCTTACACGTGTATTTGGCTAGAAGCCAGAACAATCCGCCCACTCTTTCGCCCTTGTCCCAAGGTATGAAGTTCTTGAGGGCAAGCTGGATTTCCTCGTATTTTGCGTCTGGCTTCACCAAGCCGAGTCGTTTTGCGATCCGGTCCATGTGGGTGTCAACCACAAAGACCTGGCTGTACCCATGACGGTTTGCAAGCAGCACATCAGCTGTTTTGGGTCCAATTCCAGGCAATTTCATGAACCTCTCTCTAGCCTCTTCCTTTGGAAGCGCAAGAATCGGAGCTAGGTTGCCTCCGAACCGCGCCAGAACAGCCTTAGACAATTCCTTGATTCTCTTTGCCTTGATGTTGTATAGTCCACCGCTTCTTATTGCCTCCCTTATGTCTGCCTCCTTCGCCCGTGCGAGCACATCAGGTTTGACCTCGAACTTGGCTGCGAGTCCTCTATAGGCACGCAGGCAGTTAGCTTCACTCGTGTTTTGAGAGAGAACCGTTATGATGAGGTTCTTGAAAGGGTCTTTGGAGGTTTCTTCTGGATACTCCACTGGCCACCATTTTGGTCCGTATATCTCCTCTAATTTGGGAACCAGACTCAGGTCCAGAGTCTTCACGTAACCCACCAATACTATAGTAGTAAGAGCGCCAAGCTATAAGAATAAGGAAATCTCAAAGAAGGCGTTTAGAACGTTAAGCGCTTTTTCAATAACCAAAAAAGTGACAAAAAAATATCTAAGATTATTCTGTCATGGTTTCAGCGGTTTCTTTCACAGCTGAAACAAGCTGGTCAATTTCACTAAGCGTATTATAGAAGTAACATGAGGCGCGCACGGTGCCGGGTTTACAGATGACGGTTTTGGACAGCGGCTGCGCACAGTGATGACCAGAACGCACCATGATGTTTGCTGAAACATCTAAAGCAAGGGCAACGTCATGCGGGTTCAAGTCGCCGACGTTAAATGGGATTATGCCAATTCTGCGCTCGGGTTTGGGACCATAAACCTCCACGCTTGGGAGCGCAGTCAAACCATTATACATATTTTTAACAAGCACTTTCTCATGGGCTTCAATCTTGTCCATCCCAGTCTTCTTCAGGTAATCCACAGCAGCGCCCAGACCAATAATAGCTGCAGCATCTGGAGTGCCTCCCTCAAAACGCCGTGGAGTGGCATCCAATTTGTAATAGTCAACACCTACGTCCGCGATTGAGCCACCGCCGATAATGAGGGGCTCCACATCGTCGGCAACTTCCTTGCGAATATAGAGAACCCCCGACCCTGTAGGTGCACACATCTTGTGCCCACTAAACGCCAAGAAATCGCATCCAAGTTCCCTTACATCCACTTTCATATGGGGTACAGACTGAGCGCCATCGACTAAAACATATGCACCGTGCTCATGGGCAATTTTGGCTATTTCTTTCACTGGGTTGATGACGCCTAAAACGTTTGACACATGCACAATTGCAACTAATTTCGTTTTGTCGTCAATCTTTTTTTCGAAGTCCCCTGGATCCAAGATTCCCTCAATCATGGGTTTGCGCGGAGTTACAACCTCAACCGTTGCACCGTGTTTGTCTCTAGCCCGCAGCCAAACAATGAAGTCCGAGTGATGCTCCAAAACAGACGTAACAATTTTGTCGCCTTTCTTCCAGTTTAAGCCGCTGGCAACTAGGTTTATTCCCTCTGTGGTGTTTCGAGTCATGATGATTTCAGACGTAGACCTAGCGTTGATGAAGTCAGCCACTTTGACTCTGGCACGCTCGTATTCTTCACTCGCCCTTGTTGCTAGACGATGAACACCGCGTTCCACGTTCGCCCGGTACTCCCGATAAAACTCTAACATCCGTTCTAGAACTGGTTCAGGCGTCAAACTGCTGGCGGTGTTGTCCAGATAGATTATGCCAGTCTTGAGAATCGGAAAGTCCTTCCTAATCTCATTCACGTTTAGAATGGTGTCTTCAGAAACGTTCCTAGAACGTTTGGCTGCTTGGGCAAGAGATGGACACATAGAATCAAATAAGAATGCAACCATTCCCAATTATACTTTTTCATGCTCTGAAAAACCAACAAAATTTATGAGAACACTTATCGCTAATATAACCATGTGAAGGTGAAAACCAGTTGCCCAACACAGAACGAGCTTACAAGAACACAAGGATCACAGTTATCACTGGAGATGTAACAAAGCTAGAGGTTGACGCCATAGTAAACCCAGCCAACAGCCAACTAATCATGGGCGGAGGCGTCGCAGGCGCCATACGGAGGGCTGGAGGAGATCAAATACAAAAAGAAGCCTTAGGGAAGGCACCGATTCCGATAGGCAAAGCCGTAGTCACAACCGCTGGAAAACTGAAGGCAAAACACGTTATACACGCACCAACTATGACACGCCCAGCTATGTCAACCAACAAGGAAAACGTTAAACAAGCAACGAGAGCCGCCTTAGAATGTGCGAGCCAGTTGCGTATCAAGAGTCTTGCATTCCCAGGCATGGGAACTGGTGTCGGAGGCTTGAGCCTAGAAGAAGCGGCTGAAGTCATGGTTGCTGAGATAAAGAGGCACATGGAATCTGGCACACCGCTGAAAAACATAGTACTCGTCGGATTCAACGCAGATTTGAAATATGCCTTTGAAAACGCTTTACGGAAAACTTAACCTAACTTCCTCTAAAAGTGTAGGGCTCACATGCAAAACAAAGCCTATAAAGAGTAAGACTCACACAGTTTTAAAATGAGTCGTTAATTATGCAAAGCCATAATGATAACATATTAAAGGTATCAAACCTGGGTGTAAAATTTCCCAATCAGACAATTCTGGATAACATAAGTTTTGAACTCAAAAGGGGTGCAACTCTAGCAATAGTCGGACCAAACGGCGCAGGCAAGACAATGCTCTTCAGAACATTGCTGAACCTAGTGCCCTACACCGGAAAGATCGAATGGGTCGACAAAGTTAAGATTGGCTATGTACCCCAGAGGCTTTCTGCAAGCGGCATACCGATTTCTGTAAAAGAATTCCTATCGTTCAAGAGCCCTCGCAACATAGAAGACCCCATTAAGCTAGTGGGGCTAGACAGCAAAGGCATATTGAATAAAAGCCTAGGTGTCTTATCCGGAGGACAGCTACAAAGGGTACTGATAGCGTGGGCGATAATCGATAAACCAAACGTCTTGTTGTTTGATGAACCCACAACAGGAGTAGACCTAGACAGCGAGGAAGCCATTTACAACATGCTGAATGAACTCAAAAAGGAAAACGAAATAACAATACTCCTAATATCCCACGATTTACACATTGTCAGAGACTTTTCCGACTACATGTTGGCTTTAAACGGATGCGTGACATTCTTCGGAGAATCAAAGTCAATAATGGACGAGAATGTGCAAAGGATAATTTATGGCGAGCCCGTGTGTTTATACACACAACATAACAGTTGATTTTTATGACTGACGCGTTGCTTTATAGTCTAATAATAGGAGTCTCAGTAGGATTTTCCGCTGGCTATTTAGGTTCTCTCATGGTTCTGGAGAAAATGGCGCTTGTCGGCGACGCTTTATCGCATGTCGCCTTACCGGGTATCGCCTTAGGAATTCTATTCAACTTTGACCCCCTCTTGGGTGGGTTTGCATTCCTCTTTGTATCTGCAATAATAATCTGGCACTTAGGAAGAGTAACAAGGTTAGGTTTTGAGACGCTTGTAGGCGCCATGTTTACGTTAGCCTTGGCAACTGGGATACTGCTTCTCCGCGATGACCTCGAAGCGTTGACCGACGCCCTATTTGGAGACATTACTCAAGTAAGTTCAATGCAAACAGTAGCTGGGATAATTATTTCCATTTTGGCTATCTTAATGACAAAAATCATTTACAACAAACTTATTTTGACCATGATATCGGAAGAACTAGCGACTTCAACTGGCATTAACGTGGCAAGAACCAACCTTCTATACCTTCTGCTTGTATCTCTCGTCGTAGCTATCGGAATCAAGATCACAGGGACTCTATTGGTTGGATTTCTGGTTGTTGTTCCTGCCGCAGCCGCCAGAACTGTAAGTTCTAATCTTTTTAGATATTCTTTGCTGAGCTCTTTATTTGGTGCAATTAGTTCGTCTTCTGGAATCTTATTGGCGAGTTATCTAAACCAGCAACCAGGTCCGTTAGTAGTGTTGTCGGGCATTGCAATATTCTTGATAACCATAATAGCAAAATGGATGAAGAAGTTACCTGCCTTCTAGTCTTTTAAGTTTCAATCTTCGTATGTTAGCTTTCCTCTATTCAAAGACAAACCCGACGCATTAACGCCTCAATTGACAAATTTCAACATTACCAACGCCTCAAAAAAGCCGACAGTAATCACCATGTGTCGGAAAATAAGGGCAAATTCCGACAAACTTTAATAGGAGAAAAACTAATTGGTAATGTTGGTGAAATGGGTGTCGGAACATATCAGCAAAAAACCAGCTACTAAGGAAGAGTTTGTCCGACAATTGTCGGCAGCTATGCAGCGAGAGATGGAGACAAAGAAGACTAAAAGACCTACAATTGCCGGAACCGCCAAGACTATGCGGGTTCACAGAGACACACTTTATGAATGGATGAGAGATTTTAACGTAGAATTTGAAGATGTGGCAAAGCTCGAGACCAAACCGAGCGAAGTGGAAACGATGCCCGGGAAGTTCACTTATTTAATCGGGGAGGCTCTTGTAGGCGAGGGGTCAGAGGTCGCTCATATAGACCTCTTAATAGGAGACAAAAACGGTCCTGTGGGGGAGGCGTTTGCACAGGGCTTGTCGAACCTATCCTCTGGGCACACTCCTCTGTTAGCTGTAATTCGACCAAATCTTCCACCCAAACCACACACGCTTCTTGTTCCAAAAGTGACCGTGAAGAATTTGGAGCAGGCTGGGAAAATTTTCGGTCCAGCTCAAGCAGCGGTAGCCAAAGCGGTGGCGGACGCTGTCGAAGAAGGCGTTGTTCCAAAGGACAAAGTGGACGACTGGGTCATTGTCTGCAGCGTTTTTGTTCACCCAGAGGCGAAGGATTACCGCCGAATCTATCAGTATAATTATGGCGCAACAAAACTTGCGTTGAAGAGGGCTCTAGTCAACTATCCGTCGATTGACAAAATAATCTATGACAAGGACAGAGCCAAGCATCCTATAATGGGGTTCAAAGTGCCACGTTTATGGAGACCACCCTACCTGCAGATTTCGCTTGACAACCCGAACCTCGAACGCGCCAAAGAGATCGTGAGCCAAGTGCCTCAGAGCGACCGCATCATTCTAGAAGTCGGCACACCACTATTGAAGAAATACGGTGTGAAGGCAATTCGTGAATTGAGAGATAGCACTAGAGACATGTTCATAGTAGCAGACCTGAAAACACTAGACGTAGGAAAAGTTGAGGTTGACCTAGCTTTCGAAGAAACAGCCGACGCAGTGGTCGCATCGGGACTTGCGGCACCCGAGGTGCTTGACGGCTTCATTTATGAAGCCAAGCGCCTTGGAATTTACGCTGTGGTGGACATGATGGAAGTTGCTGATCCAGCTCAGAAACTGCGCTCGTTGAAGCATCTGCCCGAAATTGTAATCTTGCATCGTGCCATTGATGTAGAAAAGGCAGGAGTGCACCACCGCATGGAATTGATTAAAGAACTACGACAAACTTTTGCGCATCAAAGATTATTGGTTGCAATTGCAGGCGGTCTCATCCCGGAAACCGCGAGAGAAGCATTGGAGAAAGGAGCTGACATAGTTATCGCCGGACGCTACATCACGCAGTCAAAAGACGTAAAGCGAGCGGTCAGAGAATTCTTGGAGCTCAGTCCTGAAATGCGGGAAGACATCGACCTATACCGAGTGCACGTGGAATAACGCTCGTCCTTTTCCCTTTTTTCTCCATAAGGTTAACATACCTATGTTTCTATAGTATTTGCTCTAATAGAAAAAGGACAGTTTCATGTCAACGTTCAGGCTTCGGTACAAACATAGGAAAAGAGTAATAACGACTTTACTGACTTTTTTGTTGGTGCTTTCAATTCTTTCAGCAAAAAGTTCGGTTGTTGTTCAAGCGGGGACGGAGGGTATCTATTATTCCATTAAGTCGACTGTTACATACGTTAACCCAAGCGGGGGATCAGGCACTTGGAGTCTGACTACAGAAGATCGAACCATAGGTTTGTTCATGAACAACAGTTGGCAAACTGTTACGCTGAGAAGCACCACTTATCCTTTGGATTTTGAGGTAGACGACGGTGACGGAAATAAAGTGGCGGTATTAAGACTTCCTAAACAACAACTTTCCCAAGGAGAGAACGTCACCTTCACGGCAGAGTATTGGATTGTCTCGAAACCTCGCACGATTCCGAACATTTCAGAGAATGACTCACTCACACTAGATGGCATTCCACAGGATCTAAAAGATAAGTACACCGGAGACGAAGGGGGAGCATGGTTAATTAACAACTCAGCGCTCCGAGATTTAGCGTATGAGATAGCTGGAAATGAAACAAACGTTCTTAGGATAATCAAAGGCTTCATCAAGTGGATCCATCGGAACATCACCTACCCCGACCCCAACAAACCACATGAAGTCCCCTACTACCCAAACGAAACATTAAATGAAAGAAAGGGAGACTGCGATGACCAAGCCATTCTTTTGATGGCACTATCTCGCATAATGGAGATACCATCCTACCTGCAGATCGGCCCTGTCTATATGCCCACACCTGGATTAATTGACGAATTCTACTGGAATCATCAAGTGCGAATTATTCAAAGAAAAATTGGATGGCACGGATGGGCGATGGTGTATATTCCTCCATGGGGTTGGCTGCCAGTAGATTTGACATTTCTCACTGGCGGTAGTTTCTCTGACCCTCTCAGTGCAATTCGCTATGGAGCGGTTGCTAAGCAGAACACAATTCAATACATGAACATTTCAAAAGCCAACTATGTGACTGATTCTCATCAAGCGCGGGAGTTTCTTATTAAAAATGGTTTTCATATTATTTCAGAGGATGAAATGACTGTGGAAACAGCACCTAATAATGTGGGTGCAACATATGACCCATCGATGGCTGGTGCTTTCTTGGTCACCGCAGTTGCTACACTTTTAGCTGGTTACCTCTTGATCGCACGCCGCTGGAATAAACGGCTTGAAAAACAAATGATTCGCTTGGTCCACACAGAGTAGTTGGAGTTTGACTTGCTAAGTCACTTCTTGAAACACTCATTCTCTTCTCTTTCGTTTGCGCCCCGTGCTCCGCGCCGCGATTAAGCCTACCTTCTTGCCCGGAGGAGCATGTCTCCCGACCGTTGTGACTTTTCGACCGCCTCTCTTGCTGCTTCCGTATGGGTGAACTGCCGCAACCATGGCAACACCCCGTGCGCGCGGGTACTTGCGCCCTCTGGCACGCATAAGGTGGAAATGGGCACCAGCCTTGAGGAAGGGTTTGTCAACTCTTCCTGCCCCGGAGACCACGCCTATCATGGCTCTGCACAAGTCGTTTAGGTAGGTGGTTTTGCCGCTTGGAAACTTTATCATGGTTCCTAAGGGCGTGTGGGCTACTACCGTTGCGTAGGCGCCGCTGGAACGGCAGACTTTACCCCCGTCACCCGGTTGAAGCTCAACATTACACACCATTGTGCCCGGTGGGACATCACCTAGGGTCAAGATGTGGCCTACATCGACTGAAGCCTTGCTTCCCATCTGTATGGTTTGCCCTTGAAAAACTCCTTCTGGCACAACAGTGTAATAAACCTGTCCGGTTTCAAGCTTAACCAAGGCGAGTGGAGAGCCTCTTCCGGGTTCGTGAACAAGCTCTTCGATTCGACCTTGAATTGCGCCTTCTATTTCCCTCTTGGATAAGGCGGGGTAATGAACTGCCGCTACCCTCTTGTGTGTGACAGCCCTGAATGTGGATCCACCACGGCCACGTCGCTGGACACGAATTCGTTTGCCCATGTATCTCCACGCCTTCGTATAACCTACACGAGCCGCTATATAAAATTACTCAGTTTCAGCAAAAACCCATGAAGAAAACCCTAAGAATTTTGAACACGAATCCTCGATTCTTTTTCGGACTGCTTTTTGGGACTTGACACGAATAGGATTAGACCTGGTACCAATATCAGTAAACCGATCAAGCCAGGTATCAGCATGACAATGTCTATCCATCTTTCTTCTAAGGTGAATCTGACTGAGTTTTGCAGACTGCCTCTAGTATTGTCGAAGGTAAACAAGTATGAGTCATCAGCAGGGTTTATAACGAAACGGTAACTTTCGTTTACGAAGATGCTTTTTATGTGTTGCGTGTTGTAACCATTTGCTGTGAAATTTATGCCTGCACCTTCAACGGTTATTATTCCTGTTAAGGTTGATTTGGTTATAACTGTCGTGTGGTGGTAAGTTCCATTGTTATATGGCCCATATGTGTCGCCAGGCTCTAAGATAAAGGAGACGTCGATCACAGTTTCATTTCCTGCTACAGTAAACAGTGATAAGAGGAGCAATGACGTTCCGAGAAGCGACAGAATCAAACCCAATAAAGTCTTCGTTTTTATTCACCCTAATTCTACGATAGTGTTTGAGGACTTATTTTAGACAAATGATGCCGACTCTTTTTAGTCGACCTTAATGACTTGCAAGCTTTTCTGTGATACTTGCACAGCACGAGGGGTTGTCGTAGTAATCCCTGCTAATGCGCATCAAGTTTTGGTCTTGTGTTAACATGGCAATCTCGTCAGTCCAATCTGACACGGTTAGGAGCATTCTCATGTCGGATATGAGCAATGAACAGGGGCACAGCAAGAGTTTGACATCGCCGAGTCCTGAGAGGTCACAGTTTTTAAGCAATTGCTTTGTCATTCCAATGTTTACTTTGATGTGTCGTTCCATGGCTTCAATTAAAAGTGCTTCAAGTTCTTTGAGTATAGGTGGATGGGATACGAACACCGTTATCTCTTTGCGGGCTTCTTTGATGAGGGCTTTCATTCTGTTGAGTATGTTTCTCCGTCCTCGAATGATGTAGGCTAATTCCAGTTCTTCAGGCTTTTCTGCGCTGTCGTATATTGGCGTTAACAAGTCAATCAAGACGTTTGCCTCTTTGATTTTTTCGTTGAGTTGTTCGGTCAATTGCTGTTTCAGGTTGGCAACTGCTTCTCTTGGTGGTATTGGACGGTAGATGTTTGGGTTTCCCTGCTGAACTGTTAGCATTCCTTTCTTTGATAGTCCGTCTAAGGCGTAGTATATCTTAGAGTCTGGAATGCTTATTTCCTTGCAGAGAGTACTCGCCGTTATGTTGGGATGCATTAAGAGTGTTGTGTAAGCTAGCGCTTCATGGGTTGACAAGCCCAAGTCTTTAAGCCGTGAGACGATTCGGTCTCGAACTGTGGCCTCAGAGATTATGACCAATAAGATTTCTCCTGTTTTCTAATAAGTGATTGTTAGAAAACCCTTAAATAGTTTACTACTACTTCTTGGTAGTAGCTAAAATCAAAGAGGCGGACCGAAAAATGAGCGAAGATGAAGGTTGTTGCGAACCAAACATGAACCAAAGTTGTTGTGCACCAGATTCAGCTACCAGCGTTGAAGAAGCCGTGAAAAAGGCTTACGGACAACGCTGGGCAAGCCTGAAAACTGGCAAATCTGCCCAGTCCAAGAGACTAGCCAGCATGTCTTCGGCTCATGAGGCATTGCTGAAGGAATTGAATCCACGCAAAGGAATGAGGGTTCTTGACATCGGATCAGGAAGCGGCGAAACAGTGCTAAGTATCGCTGAAAAGGTTGGACCTACAGGCAAGGCTGTAGGCGTAGACTTCTCACCTGAAGGCGTAGCATTGGCTAAAGAAATGGCTAAAGAACGGAAACTTGAAAACATCGCTGAGTTTCATCAGACAAACGCCTTAGAACTACCTTTCCCTGACGGAACATTTGACGCCGTCATCAGCGAGTGTGTCGTCTGTCTAATTCAAGATAAGCAGAAGGCGTTGAACGAGAAAGTACGTGTGCTGAAGCCTGGCGGACGAGTAATCATGCATGATGTTGTGACTTGGGCGCCCATGCCTCAAGCCATGAGAGCCGATCAAAAACTCTACTGCGAATGCGTCGGAGGCGCCGTAAGCCTAGATGAATACTTTAAAATGATGAAAAAAGCAGGGTTAACCGACATCAAGACAGTCGACTTTACCAAAGACGTAAAGAAAATGATGAATGTTGGCTTAGTTGCCCAAGCCCTAAATCTTAAAGATGATAAAGCAGTTCACGAAATCGTTGACTATGTGAGAAAAGGCGGCATAGGCTACGCGCTGTTGATCGGAACCAAGAGCCAAGCTTAGTCTTGTCTCGTCAGAATTCGTGTCGTTAGTGATTCGTATGGGGGAGGGTTGCTGTCGTCCTCTAGGCGAAGCAGAGTCAGCATTCTTCAGCAAAGAAGCCGTACTAAAAAAATACCTACCTTTCAAAACATTAGCAGAAAAACAGAGTTCTGGAGAAAAGCCTCCGTATCTAGAAGACTTTTTGAGAGAGGCAAACATCTCACCCGGGCAAAAGGTTCTTGAAATAGGCATAAACCCCTATACTTAGCGGTCTATCTCACAGAAATTGTAGGCAGCAAAGGTAAAGTAGTGTTAGCTGAGCTCGATGGAATAATAGTCGACGATGCTAGGAAGAACATTGAAAAGCTCGGGGTTGACAACATACTCAAGGTCACGGAAGCAAATATACAGAAACTTCCCTTCAACTCAGATTCATTCGACGTTATCCTGAGCGACAGAACAACATCCTTACTCAAGCAGAAGCTAACCTTAATCAAGGAAATGACAAGGGTTTTGAAGACTGGAGGAAGGCTTGTCATTGCGGATTGTATGATTAGAAAACCCTTTACAAGGAATCAAGTTGAACAGTTTCAGCAGAATTTCGCCTGCGTGTTTCAGGCAGCAACTCTTGAAGACTACATGAATATATTTGAAAACTCAGGACTTAAGGCAATCAAAGCTATAGTATTCCTTGACGAAGAATGTGTACGTCCACATTCAAGAATAAAAGACCTAGCACAACGACACATTGGTTTCGCTGTCATCTGTGGAAGAAAGTCTTAGAAGAACACTTTATCTTTGTTGCAAAGCTTTTGTGATGCTCATCCTTGACGCTTTGAAGGCGGGATAAAGGGCACCTGCCAATGAAGCGACCGCCGCGAAGATGAGCGCTTGCACGATTGCGTCCCATGAGATTATAAAAGACAATAGAAATCCGAGCGTCGCTGTGGTGCTGGTTATACTCTTCAAGAAAAGGAGACCGCTTGGTAAGCCAATTATAAAGCCGACGAGTCCTAGGAAGAGGGCTTCGGTTAAGAGAGCGCCTAGGATTTGACTGCGGCTCATTCCCTGCGACCGTAACAGGCCTATTTCTCTGCATCTCTCAGTTACGTTCACAATCATGATTATGGCTATGCCGAGGGTGGAAATGAGTATGGTGAAATAGAGCACGAGGAGGAAGATGGAGAAGGTTTGGTCTACCTGTGCTCTCTATGGTCTTTGCTTTCTTCATTTCTTCTTTTAGGCTTTCCAACCCGATGTCGAATCGTTTGATTACAAACTTGTCTTTAACTTTATTCACCTCTTTTCCAAGCGTCATCCCAACAGACTCTAAGAACTGGCTGTAGTCTTCCTTTATCCTTTCAAAGACTTCGCGCGGATCAGCAGCCCGGAAGAGAAGCGGAACGCCCGAGTAGATGCGCACCCAACCCTTGTTGGCTAGGATTCCAGCACCATGTAGATCTTTGTTCTCGGGACACCAGACTTTTCAGCAACCTTGGTGGCTGTGTTAAGATGTGTGCTCAGCAATGTCAAGTAAGTCTTGGCTTCATACTCTGTTAACCCTATTCGCTGGAGTTTTTCGACGACGCTTTCCATGAATATCATTTAGCATAAATGCCGCACAAAATAAATAGCTACCGTAACTCCGACAAGTTACATTGACATCCTAAAACTGGCAACGTTTACGAGGACTACAGAGGTTTACATTTGTAAAACTTTTATATCTTAGACACAGCCCTTCTTTAAGAGGGACAGCCCTTGAAACCCGAGAAAACCCCGATTCCACATGAACTTTTGGAGCATCTATTGGATGCCGGGAAGTTAAAGTACTGTTTTGAGTGCGGAATCTGCACTGCAAGCTGTCCAACAGCCAAGTCTAGGGCTGATCTTGTTCATCCTAACGATCTTCTTAAGAAACGTGGTGATTAAATGTCTCAGACAAAGCTGCAAAAACTGCTTCAGGGAAAAGAATTAAAAATCCCGAGAGGAGAAGTGACAATTCTTGAAGAACGCTGCAAAGGTTGTGGTTTTTGCATCGAATTCTGCCCCAGAAAAGTATTGGTCCAATCGAGTAAATACAATTCGGTTGGGTATCATCCCCCAAAATTATCTGAAGAAGAGCCTCTGAAAGTCTGCGCCAACTGCGGGTTTTGTGCGCTCATATGCCCAGAATTCGCCATACAAGTCAAACCGAAGGAGAGCAAATGAGCCCACAGACAACTCGATCAGTCAGTTTCCTCAGCGGAAACATTGCGTTGGTAGAAGGAGCAATAAAAGCAGGTTGTCTATTCTATGCTGGATACCCGATCACTCCTTCCACAGAGATCGCAGAATCCTTTGCCAGAAGAATGCCTCAGATTGGAGGCGTCTACATACAAATGGAAGATGAAATCGGCTCAATTGGAGCAGTATTGGGAGCTTCGTGGGCTGGAGTGAAGTCGATGACCGCCACCTCAGGTCCCGGTTTTAGCCTAATGATGGAGCACATAGGTCTGGCCGTAATGCTCGAAACACCCTGCGTGATAGTCGACGTTCAAAGGGGAGGCCCATCCACAGGGCTTCCAACATTGCCAGCTCAAAGCGACGTAATGCAGGCCAGATGGGGTTCTCATGGAACTTATGAAATCATAGCACTGTCCCCAAACTCACCCAACGAAGCTTACATGCACGCGATAAAAGCCTTCAACCTGTCTGAACAGTACAGGGTTCCTGTCATAATATTGATGGATGAATGCGTAGGACACATGTACGAAAAAGTCAAAATCCCAACAGAAGACCAAATAACCATATTGAGTAGAAAGACACCGCGCAACACGGAACATTACCTTCCTTACGAGCCTGACGACGACTTAATCCCACCAATGGCCATAGCTGGAGAAGGCTTTCGCTTCCACGTCACCGGCCTCACGCATGACGAAAGAGGCTATCCAATTGCCACTCGAGAAGCCCAGAACAAATATGTACTGAGGCTGAGCGACAAGATAAGAAAAAACGAGGAAAAAATACGAGAAGTCGAACAATTCTTCACCGATGATGCTGAAGTCGTTGTCGTCTCATTTGGAATAACATCAAGACCAGCACTCAGAGCCGTAAGAACAGCCAGACAAGAAGGACTGAAAGCTGGATTAATCAGACTCGTAACGATATGGCCATTCCCTGAAAAGACCATAAGAGATGTTGCACAAAAAGCGAAAGGATTCGTAGTAGCCGAAATGAACTACGGTCAGATATTCTACGAAGTTGAGAGATGCGCAAGCGGAAAACCAACGATATTATCACCAAACTTAGGCGGAGAAGCCCACACATCCGACGAGATTCTGACCAGAATAAGGCAGGTGACGTAGATGCAAGAACAAGAATACGACGCCTTCACGAAAAAGTACTTCAGAACAGACAGATTCCCACACATATGGTGTCCAGGATGCGGACTCGGAACAGCCATTCAAGCCTTTGTCAAAGCAGTGGAAAAGAGCGGCACAGATCAGGATAGAATTGCAGTTGTCTCAGGGATAGGATGCACGGGCAGAGCTGCTGGATACTTAAACTTCGACTCTTTCCACGTCCTTCATGGTAGAGCCATACCATTCGCCGTTGGTTTAAAACTTGCAAACCCGAAACTAAACGTCGTCGTTCTCAGTGGGGATGGCGATCTCTTTGCAATAGGAGGAAACCACTTCATTCACGCTGCCAGAAGAAACAACGATATTCTAACAATCTGCGTCAACAACTTCAACTATGGTATGACAGGCGGACAACTCGGTCCAACTTCACCGCTCGACTCCATAACCACCACATCTCCTTACGGCAACATCGAACCGTCATTCAACCTGCCCTGGTTAGCGGCTTCAAGTGGAGCAACGTTTGTAGCCAGATGGACCATTCTAAACGTTAGACAGCTTATCAACACAACCATTGAGGCCTTAGGCAAAAGAGGCTTCAGGTTCATCGAAGTCCTTTCTCCTTGTCCCGTAAATTTCGGAAGAAGAAACAACCTCTCAGAAGGTATCGATGAACTAAGAATGTATCAAAAACACTGCGAAGTTGCCGATTTTTCAGATCCAAGGCTTGCTGACATAAAATGGGAGGACAAAATAATCATCGGGAAGTTCGTGGACGAGGAAAAACCAGTTTACGAAGAAAAGATTGAGCTCTTGACCCAGAAAATCCGAGGTGGCAAGCGTGGCTAGAAAAGAGATCTTGTTTGCTGGAACTGGTGGACAGGGAATTATACTGCAGGGTTACATACTTGGAAGCGCTGCTGCCATCTACGACAAAAAAGAAAGCACATTCGTGCCCAGCTATGGCGCCGAGGCCAGAGGAGGAGAATCAAGAGCCCAGGTTATAATAAACGAAGAGACCATCGACTATCCCTACGTCACAGAAGCCGACATAATGGTTGCGATGGCTACACACGCTTATGAGAAGTTCATCGACCTAGTGAAAGATAGCGGAATACTGCTGTATGATGAAGAGATAGTTCAATTTAATGAAAAACAGACTCATGCAAGGAAGTCAGGAATTCCTGCGACAAGAATCGCCGAGGAACTAGGCAACAGAGTTGTTGCAAACATAGTGATGCTTGGTTTTCTCGTAGGAGCCACGAAGATAGTAAGCTACGAAGCCATGGAAAAAGCGGTGGCAGACAGCGTGCCGAAGAGGTTCTTAGACCTTAACATGAAAGCGCTTCGCAAAGGCTTCGAGTATTTTCGCGGGTTTGAGGCGGAAAAGCCATGAACGAGAAAGTAGGAGTGTTCATTTGCCACTGCGGACGAAACATAGCGAGCACTGTTGACGTCAAAAAGATAGTACAAGAAATAGTAAAGCACCCAAACGTTGTACACAGCGAAGACTACAAGTACATGTGCTCCGAAATCGGGCAAAAAATGGTCAAAGACGCAATAAAATCGAAGAAACTCACGTCAGTCGTGGTTGCAGCATGCTCCCCAAGCTTGCACGAACAAACATTCAGAAAAGCATGCGAATCAACTGGCCTTAATCAATTCAAGTGCGAAATGGCAAACATAAGAGAACAGTGCAGCTGGGTTCACGACAACCTGGAAAAAGCAACAGACAAAGCCTCAAGGATAATCAGAAGCACAGTTGATAAGGTCAGAGACAACGCCCCACTTAACCCCATCATGGTTAGCGTCAAGAAGAAGTGCTTGGTAATAGGAGCAGGGATCGCTGGAATTCAAGCAGCCCTTGATGTAGCAAACGCTGGAATACCCGTCACACTTATCGAAAAATCACCCACAATCGGTGGAAGAATGGCTCAGCTATCCGAAACCTTCCCAACACTTGATTGTGCTCAATGCATTCTCACACCGAAAATGGCTGAGGCTGCTCACCACCCAAACATTCAACTACTGACGTTAAGTGAAGTCGTTTCGATAAACGGTTACGTCGGCAACTTTCATGCCAAAATTAGAGTGAAGCCAAGTTATGTAGACCAAAAGGCTTGCAACCTTTGTGGAGACTGCGTCGAAGTTTGTCCCGTATTTACTTTAAACGAGTTTGACGAAGACCTCAGCGCTAGAAGAGCAATCTACATCCCATTCCCGCAAGCCGTTCCGTCCAGTTACACAATAGACGATTCAACCTGTCTAGGTCTCAACCCATTGGTGTGCGCCAAGTGTATTGAAGTCTGTGAAGCAAGGGCGATCACTGTGGACATAAGTGAAAAGACCATCGAGGATGATTTCGGAGCGATAATCGTTGCAACAGGATATGAAGCTTATCCGAAAGAAAACATAGGAGAGTACGGATACGGCTTCCTCGAAGATGTCGTAGATTCACTGCAGTTTGAACGAATACTCTCCTCAACTGGTCCCACAGGAGGCGAAATCATAAGACCCAGTGATAATAAGCCAGTGAAGAAAATCGCATTTATACAGTGCGCAGGTTCCAGAGACAAGAACTACTTGAACTACTGCTCCAAGGTCTGCTGCATGTACACGGCCAAACACGCCATATTGTTTAAACACAGAGTCCCACAAGGAGAAGCATACATATTCTACATCGATGTCAGAACCCCTGGAAAGGGTTACGAAGAGTTCTACCAGAGGGCACAAACAGAGCACAACGTCATCTACATAAAAAGCAAGCCCAACAAAGTCTACATCAACAGAAAAGGTAACCCAGTTGTCGCAGCAGTTGACTTGCTGACAAACAGAAAAATCGAACTAGAAGCCGACATGGTCGTCCTCGCAACTGGAATGGCCCCATCTATTGGGAAAGGACTCGCCAGCGAACTAAAGATCCCACTCGACGAAAACGGATTCGTACAAGAGGTACACCCCAAGCTTCGACCCGTCGAATGCGCAACTGAAGGGATATTCGTCTGCGGAGCCATCCATGGACCAAAAGACATATCAGAGTCAGTAGCCCAAGCCAGCGCAACCGCAAGCAAGGCTATATCGATTCTGTCTAAAGACATGATATCTCACGAACCAATCATCGCCGAAGTCACAGAAGAACTGTGCGTCGGATGCGGCCTCTGCATCACCGCTTGCCCCTACGGGGCAATCAAGATAGAAGAAAACAAGGCGAAGATCACCGAAGTACTCTGCACGGGATGCGGCGCATGCGTTTCAACATGCCCTAGTGGAGCCATGAAAGTTAAAAACTTCGCAGACAAGACATTTTACGAAATGATCAGTGAAGCCACAGAAGTGATTCCCCAATGAACGTACAGTTCGAACCAAAAATCGTAGCATTCCTCTGCAAATGGTGCGCAAGCGCCGGAGCTGACCTAGCCGGAGTCAGCAGGTTGAAGTATCCACCGACCCTAGTTCCGATGCAAGTTCTGTGCTCAAGTAGAATAGACCCACAGTTCATAATGGATGCATTTGAAAAGGGAGCAGACGGCGTCCTAATCGGAGGATGCCACACACCAAACGACTGCCACTACATAACAGGAAATTTCAAGGCATACAAAAGACATTTGATGCTGCAAAAAATGCTCGAGGAAGCTGGCATAGAGTCAAGAAGGCTGAGACTCGAGTGGATCAGCGCCACAGAAGGAAGAAAGCTAGCTCAGGTAGCCACGGAATTTGTTGAAGAAATTCAGAAGCTTGGCCCACTAAAGAGGTAAGAAGTTGAACAAGCTAAAGGCAGCTTACGCCTACTCATCATGTGCTGGTTGCGACGTAGCGATAATAAACTTAGGTGAGAAGTTACTGTCACTGTCGGAGAAAGTGGAATTTGTCTACTGGACAACGGCAACCGACTTCAAGATGGAAGACCTGAAAAGCCATAAAGAATTGGATATCGCGATTGCCGCAGGGGCGATAAGAACAAGCGAACATGAAGAACTGGTCAAGCTCTTGAGGCAAAAATCCAAGCTTTTGATTGCCCTCGGCTCCTGTGCGTGCTTCGGAGGCATACCGAGTTTAGCTAACCTGTACGACAAGAGCAAGTTACTGAACACTATTTACGCTGAATCGCCTAGTTCAAGCAAGAAAAACGACGTTCCCCAACCTTTGACAAAACTGGGCAAGATGGAACTCACCATCCCAGAATTCCAAGAATGGTGCAACCCAGTCGACTTCGCAGCAGATGTCAACATCTACGTCCCAGGTTGCCCCCCTCAGGAAGGGACAATGGACTGGTTTGTGAACACCATTAACGAGTATTATCAGACTCGTTCAGCACCTAAAGGAATGATTTTAGCCAGTGAGAAATCACTCTGTGACACCTGCGAAAGAAAACTACCACAAAAAGTCTCCATTGACAAGCTCTACAGAGTTCACGAAATCAGATTGGACCAAACAAAATGTTTCCTACAACAAGGAGTGCTCTGCCATGGGCCTGTCACCAGAGGAGGCTGCAACGAAAGATGCGTGAAAGCAAACATGCCGTGCAAGGGATGCATGGGTCCGATCCCAACAGTAAGAGATCTAGGAGCCAAACTCATCTCAGTCATTGGCACGATACTTCAAAGCGATGACGAGAAACAACTAGGAGAAGAAGGACTAAAGAAAGTCGTTGACGAAATCCATGATCTAACAGGCTCACTCTACACTTACTCAATGCCTCTCTCATACGTGGAAAAAATCAGGAGGAAAAGAAGCATATGAAGCATATAGTAGTAACTCCTGCGACAAGGTTGGAAGGAGAGGCAAAGATAAGCATATTTTTAAATGACAAAGGCGAGGTAGAGGATGCATTCTTCCAAGGAGAAGAGCTCAAAGGCTTCGAGCAATTCTGCGTGGGCAGAAAAGTAGAGGAACTACCACGGATCGTCACGAGCATATGTGGAGTATGCCCTTGGCCCCATCACATAGCCTCCGTAAAGGCACTGGACATGCTATTCGGAAGAACGCCTCCAGAGCCTGCCAAGAAAACAAGAGAGTTAGGTCACTGCGCGCACATAATCGATAGTCACACACTTCACTTTTACATAATGGCAGCAGCCGACTTCTTGCTGCCTAACGCAGACCAATCTGAAAGGAACATATTTGGTCTCTTGAAGAAGAACCCGCAGGTAGTCAAGGAATACGTAAAGAACAGAAAGTACATTACTCAAGTCGAAGAAATAGTCGGTGGCCGAACAATTCATCCACTCTTTGGTTTACCGGGCGGTGTAAGCAAACCCATAAGCAAAGAAGAAAGATCAACCATAGAGAAAGTCGCATCAGTTTGGATTGAATACGCTAAAAACTCCCTCGAAGAGTTTGAGAAGGTTTTCAAGAAGGAATTCCCATCTCTCAACAACGTCTACTACAACAAATCCTACTCGATGAGTTTAGTCGACCAAGACCAACACGCATCCTACTATGATGGAACAGTAAGAGTTGTCGACCCTGACGGAAGAGAAGCCGCAAAGTTCCATGGGAGAAACTACCTTGACTTCATTGAAGAGCAGATCTTCCCCTGGTCCTATACGAAATTTCCATACCTGAAGAAAATCGGCTGGAAAGGACGCGTAGACGGAGTCGACAGCGGGGCATACAAAGTAGGTCCTTTGGCAAGAATAAATGCGTCTAACGGATTTTCAACTCAACTGGCCAATGAAGCCTACGAGCGCATGATAGAGTTCCTCGACAAACCGATACACACTTCACTAGCTTACCATTGGGCACGTCTTATCGAAGTTTTGCACATGGCGGAGCTAATGACGGAGATATCAAGAGACGAGAGCATAACAAGCAACGACATCCTAAACCTAAGCGGCGTCAAACAAAACATTGGTATCGGCGTGGTTGAAGCCCCAAGAGGCACCTTGATACACCACTACGAAACTGATGAGAACATGATTACAAAACTGGTAAACATAGTCGTTCCTACGACGATGAACAACACATCCATAAACATAGAGATAAAACGAGCGGCTCAAAACCTGATAAAGAACAGCGAAGTTCCGAAAGAAGTGATCAACAGAATAGAAATGGCTTTCAGAGCATATGACCCATGCATTGCATGCTCAGTCCACTCACTTACAGGTGGCAGCTCACTGAGACTTCTGATATACAATAAAGACAAAAAACTCGTCAAGGAGGTAAGACCATGAACGAACTTCTTGAAAGAGTTCTCAAGATAAGCGGAGAAAACACGTTTGCCTGTTACCAGTGCGGGAAATGCTCAAGCGGATGCCCTCTCGTTGAAAGCATGGACGTCACACCGAATCAGATGATAAAAATGATCCAGCTCGATGACACGGAAGTGCTAGGATCAAAGATGCCGTGGGTCTGCGTCTCATGCCTTAATTGCACCTATGTTTGTCCCAGAGGCGTTAACGTTGCAGGAGTTATTGAGGCACTAAGGCTAATCTCGTTGAGGAAGGGTGTCAACCAAGTGAATTTGAGAGCATTGAAGGAAATAGAAA